>Ga0326726_10000816_pt1 | contig 28403 bp, 22 predicted proteins | sample MHFenrmetagenome_2_FD_207603 | JGI IMG/M metagenome (GOLD analysis project Ga0326726, IMG submission 207603) | Lab enriched peat soil microbial communities from Michigan Hollow, Ithaca, NY, United States - MHF15MN | ecosystem: Environmental > Terrestrial > Soil > Wetlands > Peat | place: USA... | reverse complement strand
TTTTTCCGGTCAGGATCTCCTTCCACATCACCCAGTCGCCCACGAAACTGTAGAACGGGTGGGAGAAGGTTGCGGGGCGATTTCGCTCGAAGAAGAAATGCCCGCACCACGCGAAAGCGTAGCCGGCGAGCAGGGCGGCCAGAATCCACCAGGCGCTCAACGACTCGATCGCGTGGAGCACGAAGAAGAAGGCGGCGGAAGTGCCCCCGAAGTGTAGGCGCCGGCAGATGCGGTTCGAGTGCTCGGACAGGTAGAAGGGGTAGAAATCGGCGAAGGAATCGTAGCGCGTCTTCATTTTCGCCTTCAGCGGGTCCCCCCGCACTACATGTTCGGATAGTTCGGTCCGCCACCGCCCTGCGGGGCAACCCACACGATGTTCTGGGTGGGATCCTTGATATCGCAGGTCTTGCAGTGCACGCAGTTCGGCGCGTTGATCTGCAGACGGTCTTTGCCGTCCCCGTCCTTCACGAATTCGTAGACACCCGCGGGGCAGTAGCGGCTCTCGGGCCCCGCGTACTTGGCCAGGTTCACGCTCACGGCGGCCCCTGCGTCCTTGAGCGTGAGGTGAATCGGCTGATTCTCCTCGTGATTGGTGTTCGAGATGAATACCGAGGACAGGCGATCGAAAGTGAGCTTGCCGTCTGGCTTCGGGTAGGTAATTGGGCGGCACTCGGCGGCGGGCCGCAGGCGCTCGTGGTCGGCGTGCCGGTGGTGCAGCGTCCATGGAAATTTTCCGCCGAGGAGGTACTGCTCGATGCCGACCATCGCGGTACCGGCGTAAAGGCCCTTCGACATCCACTGCTTGAAATTGCGGGCGCGGTAGAGTTCGTCGAACAGCCACGATTCGCGGAACGCTTCGGGATAGGCGCTCAGCTCGTCACCCGAGCGCCCTGATTGCATCGCGGCGAAGCCTGCTTCTGCGGCCAGCATGCCGGACTTGATCGCCGCGTGGCTGCCCTTGATCCGCGACGCGTTGAGGAAACCCGCCTCGTCGCCGACGAGGGCGCCGCCGGGGAAGACCAGCTTGGGGAGCGACATGATTCCGCCTGCAGTGATTGCCCGTGCGCCATAGGCGATCCGTTTGCCGCCTTCTAGGAAAACGCGGATGTGAGGGTGTGTCTTGTAGCGCTGAAATTCCTCGTAGGGGCTCAGATATGGATTGGTGTAGGACAGCCCCACGACGAAGCCCACCGATACTAGCCGGTCTTCCATGTGATACAGGAAGGAACCCCCGTAGGTGTCCGCGTCGAGGGGCCAGCCGGCCGAATGGATTACCAGTCCCGGATGGTGCTTGTTTGGGTCGATCTCCCACAGCTCTTTTAGGCCGAGGCCGTACACCTGCGGATCGCAGTGGGCGCCAAGCCCGAGCTTCGCGATCAGCTGCCGGCCAAGGTGACCGCGGCAACCTTCGGCGAAGAAGGTGTATTTGCCGAGCAACTCGATGCCCGGCTGGTATTGATCGGTGGGCCTGCCGTCGCGCCCGACTCCCAGGTCTCCTGTGGCGACACCTCGCACGCCTCCTTTGTCGTCGTAGAGCACTTCTGCGGCGGCGAATCCCGGGTAAATCTCCACGCCCAGCGCCTCCGCCTGCTGTCCCAGCCAGCGGCATACGTTTGCGAGACTCACCACATAGTTGCCGTGATTGCGGAAGCACTCCGGCAGGAGGGCGTTCGGGACCCTGACCGAGCCTGATTCGCTGAGGAACAGAAAGCGGTCCTCGGTCACCGGCGTCCTCAAGGGCGCGCCGCGCTCCTTCCAGTCGGGGAAAAGCTCGATCAGCCCACGAGGGTCCATCACTGCGCCGGAGAGGATGTGAGCCCCGATCTCCGAGCCCTTTTCGATCACGCACACGCCGATCTCGACACTGCTTTCGGCGGCCAGTTGCTTTAGACGAATCGCGGCTGCGAGGCCGGCCGGGCCGCCACCCACCACCACCACATCGAATTGCATCGACTCGCGCGCCACTGAGTTCTCCGATCCCCTCGCTTGGCAAATTATAATGCCAGGTAGAGGAGGTCCCGATGGCCGACAAGCCGCTCTGGGAGCCCAGCCAGGAGCGCATCGAGGAGGCGAACCTCACGCGCTTCGCCCGCCAGGCGATACGCGACTGGAAACTGGGATTCAACGACTATCCGGCTTTCTATCGCTGGACGACAGAGAATCCCGAGGAGTTTTGGGACTCGGTTTGGAAGTTCGCCGGGGTACGCTCGAGCGCGAAGGGTACCCGCGTCCTCGTCGACGGCGGCCTGATGCCCGGTGCGCGCTGGTATCCCGACGCCAGGCTGAACTTCGCAGAGAATCTGCTGCGGCGGCGCGACGCCTCCACCGCGCTCGTGTTCTGGGGCGAAAACCGGGTCAGGCGCCGCCTGGTACACCGAGAGCTCTACGAGCAGGTCTCACGCGTCGCCCAAGGCCTGCTCGCGCTGGGCGTCAAGCCGGGCGACCGCGTCGCCGCCTACCTGCCGAACATGCCCGAGGCGATCACGGCGATGCTCGCGGCGGCGAGCATCGGGGCGACCTTTTCGACTTGCTCGCCTGACTTCGGCGTCCGGGGCGTGCTCGACCGCTTCGGCCAGATCGCTCCCGTGGTGCTGTTTGCCGCCGACGGATATTTCTACAACGGAAAGCGGATCGATTCGCTCGAAAAGGTGCGCGAAATCGCGGCCGGGCTGCCCAGCCTGAAGCGCGTCGTGGTCGCGCCCTACGTGAGCGACCGGCCGGACCTGTCGCGCATCCCTGGAGCCCAGCGCTTCGGGGATTTCATCGCGGAGCAGACAGGGGGCGACATCCTCTTCGAGCAGCTGCCTTTCGACCATCCTTTGTACATACTGTTTTCCTCCGGAACCACCGGGGTGCCCAAGTGCATCGTGCACGGGGCGGGTGGCGCGTTGCTCAAGCACCTGTGCGAGCAGCAGCTGCATTGCGACATCAGGCCGGGCGATCGCCTGTTCTACTTCACGACCCTGGGCTGGATGATGTGGAATTGGCTCGCGTCCGGCCTTGCGTCGGGTGCGACGCTGCTGCTCTACGACGGCTCCCCCTTCATCAATGAGGGCCGCATTCTTTTCGATTACGCCGACGCCGAAAGGACGACCCATCTCGGCACCTCCGCGAAGTTCATCGATGCGATCGCAAAGGCGGGCGTCGAGCCCGTGAAGACGCATCGGCTCGATGATTTGCGCACCGTGCTCTCGACTGGATCGCCGCTCGCCCCGGAGGGTTTTGATTTCGTGTACAGGGCAATCAAGAAGGACGTCTGCCTTTCCTCGATTTCCGGGGGCACTGATATCTGCGGGTGCTTTGTGCTCGGCAATCCGATCCTGCCGGTGTGGCGGGGTGAAATCCAGTGCCGCGCTCTTGGGCTCAAGGTCGAGGTCTTCGACGACAATGGGCGTTCGGTCGAAGAGCGGAAGGGCGAGCTCGTCTGCACCAGGCCGTTTCCGTCGCTGCCGCTCGGCTTCTGGAACGACCCCGGCGGAGAGAGGTATCGAGCGGCGTATTTCGAGCGATTTCCGGGCGTCTGGACCCACGGCGACTGGTGCGAGATCACCGCGCACGGCGGAATGGTCATCTACGGCCGATCCGACGCGGTGCTCAACCCGGGAGGCGTGCGCATCGGAACCGCCGAGATCTACCGTCAGGTCGAGCAGCTGGAGGAGGTGGTCGAGTCGCTCGTCATCGGCCAGACCTGGCCGCCGGGGGAAATCGGCGACGTGCGGGTGGTGCTATTCGTGAGACTCCGAGAAGGCCTGCAGCTCGACGAGGCGCTGATCGCGAAGATCAAGGGCCGGATACGCGAGAACACCACGCCGCGTCATGTGCCGGCGAAAGTGCTTCAGGTTCCCGACATCCCGCGCACCAAATCGAACAAGATCGTCGAGCTCGCGGTGCGCAACGTGGTGCACGGCCGGCCGGTGAAGAACGTCGAGGCGCTCGCCAACCCTGAGGCGCTGGAGTACTTCAGGAGCCGGCCCGAGCTCGCTTAAGGTAGCCGGAGCGGCTTTTTCGGGCTAGAGCGGGAGGGCGATTTCGTGTACCATTCTCCATCCCATCCCCCTGGTTTGTGATGGCCAAGTATGTGTTCGTGTCGGGCGGTGTGGTTTCCTCTTTGGGGAAGGGGATAGCCGCCGCCTCCCTCGCCGCGATCCTCGAATCGCGCGGCATCAAAGTCACGCTTCTCAAGCTCGATCCCTACATCAACGTTGATCCGGGAACGATGAGCCCTTTCCAGCACGGAGAGGTGTTCGTCACCGACGACGGAGCCGAGACCGATCTCGATCTCGGTCACTACGAGCGCTTCCTCTCGGGGCGGATGAAGAAGTGCAACAACTTCACCACCGGACAGATCTACGAGTCGGTGATCAAGAAGGAGCGCCGCGGCGACTATCTCGGGCGCACCGTGCAGGTGATACCGCATGTCACCGACGAGATCAAGGCCTTCATCGCGCGCGGCGCGGGAGACGCGGAGGTCGCGATCGTCGAGATCGGCGGGACGGTGGGCGACATCGAGTCGCTGCCGTTCCTGGAGGCGGTGCGCCAGATGGGCCTCGAGCTTGGAGACAACAATACCTGCTATCTCCATCTCACGCTGGTGCCTTTCATCAAGAGCGCCGGCGAGATCAAGACCAAGCCTACGCAACACTCGGTAAAGGAGCTGCGCGGCATCGGCATCCAGCCCGACGCGCTGCTGTGCCGATCAGACCGGCCGATACCCGACGAGGAGAAGAAGAAGATTGCGCTCTTCACCAACGTCCAGGCGAGGGGCGTGATCTCGGTCTGGGACGCGGATTCGATCTACAAGATTCCATGGATGCTGCATCAGCAGATGCTCGACGAGATCGTCTGCCACAAGCTCGGCATCATCGCCAAGCCCGCCGACCTCAGGGCCTGGAAGAAGCTCGTCGAGGCGCTGGAGCATCCGCAGCACGAGATCACCATCGCGATGGTCGGCAAGTACGTCGATCTCACCGATTCGTACAAGTCGCTGAACGAAGCGCTGGTCCACGCCGGAATCCATGCGCGCAGCAAGGTGAACATCCGCTACGTTGACGCGGAGACGATCGAGAGGGACGGCCTCGGCGCGCAGTTGAAGGGCGTGGACGCGGTGCTCGTGCCTGGAGGGTTCGGCAAGCGCGGAGTGGAAGGCATGATGAAGGCGATCCAACACGCGCGCGAGAACAAGATCCCCTACCTCGGCATCTGTCTTGGCATGCAGCTCGCGGTGATTGAATATGCGCGCAACGTCGTGGGCTTGGCCGGCGCGAACTCGACCGAGTTCGATCGCGACACGCCGCATCCGGTGATCGCCCTGGTGACCGAATGGCAGGACCGGGACGGACGCATTGAGCGTCGCGACGAGAAGTCCGACCTCGGCGGAACGATGCGCCTGGGGGCGCAGAGCGCGACGCTCGAGCCGGGTAGCCTGGCGTGCAGGATCTACGGTGCCGAAACCATAAACGAGCGACACCGCCACCGCTACGAAGTGAACAACCAATACCTTCAGCGGCTCAAGGACAAGGGACTGCGAGTCTCGGGCGTCACCCAGCGCGAGCAACTGTGCGAGATGATCGAGCTGCCCTCGCATCCCTGGTTCGTCGGCTGCCAGTTTCACCCCGAGTTCACTTCGACTCCACGGGCCGGGCATCGACTCTTCACCGCCTTTGTCGAGGCCGCCCTGCAGTATCAGGCGGGCGCCACCAAGACGGCCATCGCCGCGTAGATGAAGCTCTGCGGTTTTGACGCTGGTCTCGACAAACCCCTGTTTCTGATCGCGGGTCCCTGCGTAGTCGAGTCCAGGCAGATGGCGCTCGAGACCGCGGAGTCGCTGAAGGAAATCGCGAGGGAGATCGGAATACCTTTTATCTACAAATCCTCGTACGACAAAGCCAACCGTAGCTCCGGCAAATCATTCCGCGGGCTGGGGATGAGCAAGGGGCTGGAGATCCTCGGGGAGGTGAAAAGGAAGATCGGCGTACCGGTATTGACCGACGTTCACGACAAGGAAGACGTCCCCGAGGTCGCTGCCGCGGTCGACGTGCTGCAGACCCCGGCCTTTCTTTGCCGCCAGACGGATTTCATCCAGACGGTCGCTGCGGCGGGCAAGCCGGTAAACATCAAGAAGGGCCAGTTTCTGTCGCCGGGAGAGATGAAGAACGTGGTCGAGAAGGCGCGTGAGGCGAGCGGCACGGACAATATCCTGGTGTGCGAGCGCGGCGCCTCGTTCGGCTACAACAATCTCGTCTCCGACATGCGCTCTCTAGCCATCATGCGCGAGACGGGCTGTCCTGTGGTATTCGATGCGACGCATTCGGTGCAGCTTCCGGGCGGACAGGGGACCTCGTCGGGCGGCCAGCGGGAATTCGTTCCGGTGCTTGCCCGCGCCGCGGTAGCGAGCGGAATCGCCGGCATCTTCATGGAGACGCACCCAGACCCGGAGCACGCGCCCTCAGACGGGCCGAACGCCTGGCCGCTAGACCGCATGAAGGACTTGCTGAAGACCTTGAAGGACTTAGACGCGCTGGTGAAGCTGCACGGTCTGGCGGAGCAGAGACTAGGGACGAAGAAGAAGGGCAAATAGATGAGTTCAATCGTCGACGTCGTCGCAAGAGAAATCCTCGATTCGCGAGGCAATCCTACCGTGGAGGCGGACGTGCTGATCGAATCGGGCGTGATGGGCCGCGCGGCAGTGCCCTCTGGAGCTTCCACCGGCACGCGCGAGGCGCTCGAGCTGCGCGATAAGGACAAGAGCCGCTACGGGGGCAAGGGCGTGTTGAAGGCGGTCGAGCACATCAATACCGAGATCTCCGAAGCGATCATGGGTCTGGACGCCCAGGAGCAGAGCTTCATCGACAAGACCCTCATCGAGCTGGACGGCACGGAAAACAAATCGCGCTTGGGCGCCAACGCAATCCTCGCGGTGTCGATGGCAGTGGCCAAGGCTGCAGCGGAAGAATCCGGGCTTCCCTTGTACCGCTACTTCGGCGGCTCGGGTGGAATGCAGATGCCCGTTCCGATGATGAATGTGATTAACGGCGGGGCCCACGCGGACAACAATCTCGATGTCCAGGAATTCATGATTGTCCCGATCGGGGCGTCGAGCTTCAGGGAGGCCCTGCGCTGCGGCGCTGAGGTGTTCCATGCGTTGAAGGGGCTCCTGGAGAGCCGGCACCTTTCGACGTCGGTCGGTGACGAAGGTGGGTTCGCTCCCAATCTGCCGAACAACGAAGCGGCCTTGCAGCTCGTGCTGGAAGCGATCGAGCGTGCGGGATACCACGCCGGCACCCACGTGGCGCTCGCTCTGGACTGCGCGAGTTCCGAGTTTTACCAGGACGGCAAGTACGTCATCGATTCGAAAAAGCAGAAGTTAGGCTCGTCCGAGTTCGGCGATCTGCTGGCCTCGTGGGCGGGTAAGTACCCGATCGTCAGCATCGAGGACGGCATGGCCGAGTCGGACTGGGACGGCTGGCGTGCGCTGACCGACAGACTGGGCAAGAAGGTACAGCTCGTCGGCGACGACGTGTTCGTCACCAACACCAAGATTCTGCGCGAAGGAATCCAGCTGGGTATCGCCAACTCAATCCTCGTGAAGGTGAATCAGATCGGGACGCTCACCGAGACCTTCGCTGCGATCGAGATGGCCAAGCGGTCGGGTTATACCGCGGTGATATCCCACCGGTCCGGGGAGACGGAGGACACGACCATCGCGGACATCGCGGTCGGCATGAACGCGCTGCAGATCAAGACGGGGTCGCTGTCCCGCTCGGATCGGGTGGCCAAGTACAACCAGCTGCTGCGGATCGAAGAGGATCTAGGTGAGGCGGTCGGGTATCCAGGTCGCGAGGCTTTCTATCAGCTGAGATGAGAATCCTCGCGTACACCCTCGCTGCTTTCATATTCCTCCTTCAGTACCCGCTGTGGTTTGGCAAGGGCGGGTGGCTGCGGGTATGGGGGCTGGAGCGCCAGGTCCAGGAGCAGAAGCAGACCAACGCGGGGCTTGCCCAGCGCAACGGCGCACTCGACGCCGAGGTGCGCGACCTGAAGCAGGGGTTCGAGGCGATCGAAGAGCGCGCTCGTTACGAACTCGGCTTGATCAAGCAGGACGAGATTTTCATCCAGGTCGTGCCGCCGGCTCCTAACGGCAAGGCTACGCGTTAGAACGGAGAGCCGCCTACTCCTTGGGTACCGGCAGGTCGCCGAGCCATGCCAGCAGGTCGAGAAACGGGCCGGGCGAGGTTTCCCTAAAGCCGCTTACTCCCACCTGTTTGAGAATGGCCGTTCCCTGTTCGCTCGAATCGAGCCTGATCAGCGCAGCGCGAAGGTCCGCGATCTGGGCAGCGGTGATCTTGGGCGAGGCGACCAGGGGCACGGTGACGAGGTCGCGGCTTCGGGCGATGACTCTTCCGCCTTTTTTCTCCCAGGTGCGACCAACGGCGGAAAACGAAGCCACCACGCCGACCTCGAAAAACCCGTTTTCCATCGACCAGCCTATCGCCGCCTGGTCGCGCATGCTGCGCACGTTCTGTTTAGCGATCGCGATCTGATTGTCGCGCAGCATCGCAGCGGCGATGCGCCACATGTAGGAATAGCGATCTGGCGTGACGATGCTCTTCCCTTCGACCTGCACGAGCGTCCGGATCGGCGAGTCCTTGGGGACGATGAACAGGGCATACCCTGTCTCTTTGGCCACGACAACTGGTTGGTACCCGAAGTCGCGGATCGCTTCGGCGAGGATGTCGACTGGACGCGACAGCACTAGCGAATAGGAACCCTTCTGCACCGAGTTCCGCAGCACCTTGGCGTCGCGCACCGCGACCAGAGAAACGGGAACGCCTAGCGTCTTCTGGATGATTCCCTTGAAGCCCTCGTAGCGCAGCGCGATCTCGGCGGCGTCAACGTTGCCCGCAGCACCTTCGTTTACTGCGAGAATGAGGGGTGCGCCCCTCGCCGCGGATCCCTGGGCGAAGGCACAGCCTGCGCCGGTCAGCGCAACGGCGAGCAGTCCTACACGGCCCAGATCGAGTACGCCCATCAGCGCGGTCCGGATCATCATTGACTCACCGTCCTGGCCCGCTCTTCGGTGGACGCGTAGTCAAAGCCGTGCCGGTCGTAGACGGCAGCGGCCGCGTCGCTTTGGATGAATTCCAGCCACGCTGCCGCAGCCTTGGGGTGCGGTGCGTTGCGGATCACCGAGATCGCGAGTTCGTCCCTGAAATTGCCCTCGGCGGGAAGGGAAACGTAGTCGAATTGCTGCGGCAGATGGGTCTTCAGGTAGTCGCCAAAGTGGAAGTACATCGGAGCGACGTCTGCCCTGTCGTCGAAGATGAACTGCGGGTTCTCGCGGTGATGTACTGCGACCGGCGAGATCGTGTTCGGCTTCTTGAGGATCAACTCTGGGAGCTGCGGGCCGCCCTGCGCCCGCAGCGTGTTCGAGTAGCTCTCGAACGATGCGGGTTCGCGTGTCGGAGAAGATATCGCGACGCGGACATCCGGTCGGGTCAGATCGCCGATTCCCCGTATGTTCTTGGGGTTGCCGGCTCGGATCAGGAGCACCACGCCCCGATTGCGGGTGTAGACCGACCAGCGATCTATGTACTTGGCGGCGGCGAGCCGCCTTTGCTGCCGGGGGCCCGTCATGAAGACGTCGGGCCAGAGCTTGTCCGGCCGGACGTCGATCCAGAGATTCCCGAGCACGAACTGGCCTGTTTGCATCGCATCGATCAGCCTTCCGGGGGGCGTGGTGGCGTAAAAAATCCGCTCGGTACGCACTCCCGTGTAGCGGGACTGTCTCTTTGCCCACTCGCGAAAGGCCGGCAGCAGCTCGGGGAAGACCCGGTACTGGTTTCCGGCCATGAAAATGACCAGGTCGGGGTTCTGGACGCTCCCATGGAGGTCGAGGACGACGTTCGACTTCTCGGAGATGTAGGGTTTGGCCTGGGGATGCAGTGCCTCTGGCAGTTCCTGGGGCCACGCCAGCGTTCCTGCAGTCTGGGCGAGTCCCGCCACCGGCAGGCAGCAGCAAAACGGCGCAATGATTCCTATGAAGAACCGCTCGACACTCCGAAGCATTCTGTCCCCCCTGGTTGTAAGCGTGGACCGCGCGATCGGGATCGCTGCAGCCCGCGAGGCGGCTCAAAGGTCCGCCTGAGGGAATCTAGCTAAGGTGGGGGATTAAATCCCGTCGGGCATTCAAGACACTTACTGTCAGGTATTCCCGGAAAAGGAACCCGCGCACCTCGAGACCGGTATTAGGTCTCGAAAATATGCGACGGTTTGCCGATCGAGGACTCGCCGGCTCGAACGAAGACCGGTCAGGCAGTCGCGCCGCGGCAGCCAAACCTGGTGCGAATTTCCCGCATTCCTTCGTCATCTCCCAAGCCCGTGCCGAATTGGCTAAGCGGAGTTTCCGTTTCCTTGGCGAGCGCCATGCGGTAATAGTCGAGGGAGTTGGCCAGCGCTTCGCACGCCGCCCGCGTCTCGTTGAGGCGGTTGCGCTCGTTCGCCAGCTGAAGCGAAATCTTGCTTGCGGACCAATAGTCCTGCGCGGAGGCGAGCGAAGGCAGAGCCTGCTCGAGGGCATCGGAAAGATTCCCTTGCGAACCGGCAGACGACGACTCGATCGTCGCGAGGGAAAGCAGAAGGGCGGTCATCAGGTACATGGTTCGCGTGTTCATGGTTCCTCCACATATCGCAATCGGTACCCGGCTTCGGGTGCGGTCGGGTCCAATCTTCTATAAGCAACAGGGATGCCAGGCAATTGCCCTCCCAGTCTGAAACGACTGTGACTTATTCACGTCACGCCGAGCCAGCGACTCCTAAGGGCGTGGGTGGTAAAACGCAGCAGGATCAAAAGGATCCCCGTTTATCCGGGGTTACTCGGTGGCTCGGCCTCCCGGGTCTATAATCGCTGCTTCCAATAAACCAGATGTCCGCTTGCCAACTCCCCGCGGGTGGCGAGCAGGGTAGGGTGAGGGATTTTCGCCATGAAGCTCAGCCGGGAGCAGATCGAGCGCTTCAAGCGCGAAGGGTTTGTCTTTTTCCCCAGCTTGTTCCGGCCTGAGGAAGTGAAGGTCCTCGTCGATGAAGTTCCCCGCTTATACGCCCAGCACCGGCCCGAGAACGTCCGAGAGAAGGGCAGCGAGGCCGTGCGCACCAATTTCGCTGCACACCTGTACAGCCTCCCTTTCGCCAAGCTCGCGCGCCACCCGCGCATGGTGGAGCCAATCGTCCAGATCTTCGGCGAAGACGTCTACATGCACCAGTTCAAGATCAACGGCAAGATGGCCTTCGACGGCGACGTATGGCAATGGCACCAGGACTATGGCACGTGGAAGAACGACGATTGGATGCCCGAGGCCCGGGCGATGAACGTTGCGATATTTCTAGACGAGGTGACTGAATTCAACGGCCCTCTTATGCTCATCCCCGGGAGTCACGTCCGCGGCGTACTCGGGGCCCGACACGATACGTCCACGACCAGTTACCCGCTGTGGACAATCGATCATGGAACGATTGCAAAGCTGGTGGACCGCGGGGGCATCGTCGCGCCCAAGGGCCCTCCCGGATCGATGATCTTGTTTCACTCATGCCTGGTTCACGCTTCGACTTCGAACCTCTCCCCTTGGAATAGGGTGAGCGTGTATTTGAGCCTCTGCGCGGTATCGAACCACATCCGGCGCTTCAAGCGGCCCGAATACATCGCGCACCGCGACTTCGCGCCGCTGCGATGTCTTCCGGACGACTGCCTGCTAAAAGAGTATGAGGTGCCGCTTCCCTGGAAAGACGGCACGCCCGAAGAGGCGTTGAAACCCCTCATGGCAGCAGAAGCGCCATGAATCTGTACACGAAGCTGCAGGAGCGCGAAGCGCAGGGCAAGCCGCTGCGCGTTGGCGTGATCGGCGCGGGCAAGTTCGCTGCGATGTACCTCGCGCAGGCGCCGCGCACGCCCGGCGTGCATATCGCCGGGATAGCCGACCTCTCGCCCGCGGGTGCACGCGCCAACCTGGGCCGAGTGGGATGGGATGCGGCGACCTATGCCGCGGCCTCCCTTGATGCTGCGCTCAAGGAGCGCCGCACGCACTTGTCGGAGGATTGGGAAGCTCTCGTGTCTCATCCGCTCATCGACATCGTGATTGAGGCAACGGGAAACCCGGTCGCGGCCGTCACCCACGCGCTTTTTGCGTTCCGCCACCGGAAGCACCTGATCATGGTCACGGTGGAGGCAGACGCGGTTTGCGGTCCGCTGCTTGCGAAGAAGGCGCAAGAGGCCGGAGTCGTGTACAGCCTCGCCTACGGCGATCAACCCGCGATCATCTGCGACTTGGTCGACTGGGCTCGCGCTGCGGGCTTTCCCGTCGTTGCCGCGGGGCGCGGCCACAAATGGCTTCCTCATTTCGCTCAATCGACACCGGACACCGTGTGGGAGCACTACGGGCTCACACCGGAGCAGGCTCGCCTCGGCGGGCTGAATCCGAAGATGTTCAACTCCTTTCTCGACGGCTCGAAGCCCGCGATCGAATGCACCGCAGTATGCAACGCTACTGGGCTGACCCCCGCCCCGGACGGCCTGAGCTATCCATCCGCCTCGGTCGACGCCCTACCGGCGATCATGCGGCCGAGATCGGAAGGCGGATGCCTGCACCACAAAGGGCAGGTCGAAGTGGTTTCGTCGCTCGAGCGTGATGGGCAAGCAATCCCCTACGACATCCGTTTCGGTGTCTGGGTGGTGTTCGAGGGTGAGTCCGACTATATCCGCCGCTGCTTCATGGAGTACGGGGTGCGCACAGACCCCTCCGGCCGCTACGCGTGCATGTACAAGCGCTGGCACCTTATCGGGCTCGAAGTCGGAATTTCGGTGGCGTCCATTGGGGTGAGGGAGGAGGCGACTGGTTGCGCGTCGGGCTTTCGCGCCGACGCAGTCGCGAGCGCCAAGCGCGACCTAAGGGCCGGGGAAATCCTTGACGGCGAAGGGGGTTACACAGTGGTCGGCAAGCTGATGCCTGCCGCGGATTCGCTGCGTCTAGGCGCGCTGCCCCTCGGGCTCGCGCACCAAGTCAGGGTGCTCAACTCGGTGCGTGCGGGTGCACCCGTGCTGTGGAGCGACGTTGCCGTCGACCCTTCCAGCGACGCGGTGAGGCTACGGCGCGAGATGGAGGCCTCGTTCAGGGCGCCGAGACATTTTGCCGCGTATGACAAGGTACTATGACCGAAAGGTAACGATTTGGAATCGCTCGCAATTTCGTTTGAGATATAGTGTAATGCTGTATGAGGGAGGGGGCGGGTGACACGCAGCCCGTGTTCGGATCCGGGGCAGGGACGCAACCATGAAAACCACATCTAGACCGCTTACGCTGGTTCACGATTCGGTCGAAGCCAAGATCGCGCCCCTCAAGATACTGGTCATCGACGACCAGTCAACGGGGCGGATCGTTCTGAGCGAAATCATGAGGGGCCTGGACTCCAGCCTCGAGGTCACCACGTTCGCCGATCCGCTCGAGGCCATCGAGTTTGCGCGCAGGCACGCGGTCGACATGGTGCTCACGGACTACAAGATGCCGAGCCTTGACGGTATCGAAGTCATCCGCCGGCTGCGCAGAATTTTCGGCTACGAAGACGTTCCCATCGTGTGCATTACGGTGGTTAACGACCGCGAGGTCCGCTATCGGGCCCTGGAAGCCGGAGCGACGGACTTCCTTATCCGGCCCATCGATCGGCTCGAATGCGGAGCGCGATGCCGCAATCTTCTGAGCCTGCGGCGGCACGAGATCCTCAAGAAGAACCGCACGCGAATCCTCGAGCAGAAAATAGATGAAGCTACCCGCGAGCTGCGCAGGCGCGAGGTCGAGACCTTGTTCAGGCTCGCAAAGGCCGCCGAACAGCGCGACAAGGTGACGGGAATGCACCTGGTGCGCATGGCCAAGTATTCCGCGCTGATCGCGAAGGGAGTAGGGCTATCCTCCGCCGAGCAGGATGCCATTGAGCTCGCCGCGCCGATGCACGACATCGGAAAGATCGGTATTCCCGACCGCATACTGCAGAATCCGGGAAGGCTCGACGGCAACGACTTGCGAGTCATGCAGTCGCATGCGCGTATCGGCTATGACATGCTCAAGGACAGTTCTTCCGGTTACTTGCAGATGGCAGCCGTGATCGCGCTCGGTCATCACGAGAAGTACGACGGCAGCGGCTACCCGACCGGCCTGAGGGGTGAGCACATCCCGTTGGAGGCGCGAATCGTCGCAATCGCGGACGTATACGATGCCCTGACCTCCGTGCGTCCCTACAAACCAGCGTGGCCGGTGGAAGAAGCGCTCACGTACATGGACGAGCACGCCGGCCGACACTTCGATCCGAAACTCGTGGAGATCCTCGCGCGCGAGCGCGAGGAGGTGCTGTCCATCGGCGAGCGGTTCGCCGATCAGCTGGCGGAATGACCTAGGGGCGGACGCGCATGGTACAGCGATTGCTCCCGAAGGGCCTCCGGGCCAGACTGACGGCGCGTCCGGACAGCGAGCACGAACAGGCCCTCATCCGAGTCGCCATCGCGACCGGAATTCTGCTGTACTTCATCGTCGTCGATATTGTCGTCGGCAAAGTGACTCAAGGCCTCGTCGTCGCGAGCGCCTTTCTTCCTTTGTCGCTTCTTGTTTTCGCCGCGATCATGGCGAATCCCGGGGTGTCACGGCTCCGGCGCGTGGGTGCGACGCTGCTCGACGCAGGCGCCTGCACGTTCTGTATGGCCGTGTCAGGGGAGGCGGGTGCGCCACTGTACATCGCCTATCTGTGGACCACGTTCGGCAACGGCTTTCGCTATGGAAAGCCCTATCTTTACAACTCGCTTGTCTTGAGCACGCTCGGTTTCGGCTTCGTTCTCGTAGTAAGCGACTACTGGATCGAGAATCGAACGGCCGGCATTGGCTTGCTGGTGGGCATGATTGTGTTGTCCCTGTATGTCGCCAAGCTGGTCACGCGCGTGTTCGATTCTCTTCACCGCGCCGAGGCCGCGAATCAGGCCAAGCGCAGATTCCTCTCCACGGTGAGCCATGAGATGCGCACTCCTCTCAACGCCATCGTCGGAATGAACGACCTGCTCCGCGATACACCTTTGAACTCCGAGCAGGCCGAGATGGTCAAGGCGATGCACGAGGCGTCACAGTCGATGCTCAAGCTGATCGAGGACGTGCTCGATATTTCTAAGATCGAGGCCGGAAAGGTCAATATCGAGGAGACCGACTTCGATCTGCACAGTCTGATCAACGGGACCTCGGGGGTGCTTGCGCCGCAGGCTGAGCTCCGGGGACTGCGGTTCCGCGCTCACGTGATGCCGGAGGTGCCACACGCGCTGCGTGGCGACCCCTACCATCTGCGCCAGGTGCTGTACAACCTCATCGGCAACGGAATCAAGTTTACCCAGGCGGGCAGCGTGACGCTGGCTGTGTCGAGCCTAGGGGAGAGCGAGCACGCGGTCCGCTTGCGATTCGCCATCGAGGATACGGGTATCGGCATCGCGCCCGAGGCCCAGGAACGTATCTTCGAGAGCTTCGTCCAGGCCGATGACTCGACCACACGCCGCTACGGGGGTACCGGACTCGGCACTACCATATCCAAGCAGCTCGTCGAGATGATGGGCGGGCAAATAGGCCTGCAGAGCACGCCTGGGAAGGGCAGCACCTTCTGGTTCGAGTTGCCGCTCAAGAAGCAGGCAACGGGTCAGATGTCCGAGACTTCCCTGCGCCTCAACGACGCCAGGATCATGCTGCTCGGTTTTGGCGAGACGGAACTGCAAGCGCTCGAGCAGGACTTGGCGACCTGGGGAGCACGCACCGGACGCGCGGATGGCGTAGAGGCAGCTTCGGCTCGCCTGGCCGAGGCGCAATCGCTCGGGCACCCGTACCACCTGGTGCTCCTGCGCGAGGACGCCGCGAAAGAGCCCGGATGGATTCTCGGGAGGCTGCGCAACAGCCGGAACCAGAAGACGCCGCCGGTAGTGCTGTGCACGCCCAGCGAATCGCAGATTCGCGGTGCCGAGGCCTTGGCCGCGGGCTACGTTGCCGTCCTGGAGATGCCTTTCAAGACGCGGCTGCTGTTCAACGTTATCCACTGCGCCACCGCGGTTCAGGGCGGCCAGGAAGGCGTCATTTCGCTCAGCGATTACTATGCGTCGCGCGACGCGAACCGGCGGCGCTACCAGGTCCTTGTCGCGGAAGACAACGCGGTCAATCAGCGTGTCATCGTCGGGATTCTCGAGCGGGCGGGCCACAAGGTACGGGTAGTCGGGAACGGAGAACAGGCGCTCGATGTCCTCGAAAACGAGCGATTCGACGTGGTAGTCATGGACCTCAACATGCCCGAGCTCGGAGGGCTGGACGCCGCGCGAGCCTACCGCTTCATGGATCCCGAGGCGGTGCAGGTCCCCATCATCATGCTTTCGGCGGACGTGACCGCCGAAGCAATGAAGGAATGCAAGGATGCTGGCATCGATGCCTTTCTGCCAAAGCCGATCGAGGCCAGGCGCCTGCTCGACACGATTGCCAGTCTGATTGCGAAGCGCGTCAGAGCAGTCGAGGTCACCAACAGCGAGGCGATCGAAACTCAGGCGGTCGTCAATCCGGCCGCGCTGGCGGAGCTCGAGCTAATCAGCTCGGGCAACACCTTCATGCCCGAATTGATCAACGGTTTCATACAGGACGGGGAGGCGTTGCTCCGGCAGATGGAAGCGGCCGTGGCGGCCGAGCAATACGAAACGCTGAGAGATCTCGTTCATGCGATGAAGGGCTCGGCAGTCACCCTCGGCGCGGAGCAGTTGTGCAGGACGTGTGCCAGCGTCAATGCCCAGACGAGCTCGGAGCTACAGGCGAGCGGACCACGCATCCTGAAGGTGGTGCGGGAGCAGTTTCAGCAAGCGCGTGCGTCGCTCCTCGAGTATCTCAAGAGAAGCCAGAGCGCAGCCCGCTAGGCCAGCGCACAAGGCTCACCACCGGGGGCGCATTCCAGCGCCACCGGTCAAGACGGAATGAAATCCGCCCCCGGCAGTTATCGCCTTTGCTGCAAAACGTCCAAGTTCCTTGACGGTATCGGGCGGTCAGCGCCGCCGCCGAGCGGGTCAGGCCGCGACCGCGGCCTGCTCCTCCCGCGTGCACTCGTGCGGTGCGTTTTGCGCCCGCTTGAGCTGAGCGCGCACCAGACGGTTCATCAGCTTGAGATCTCTTTCATCCAGCCGCAGGGCCGCCTCCACCCAGATCTTGGTGATATTCATCAGCTCGTCGTAGGAAATCGGGTTGAAATGCTGCCGACAGCGGAACACCGCCTGGGTGCCGTTGCGGCGACGCGCATTGCCGCGGACATAGTCCTGCACCGCCGCCTCTCCCGCCCCGTCCTCGACCATGATGTCGACCACTCCGAGCTGATGCAGCTCCGTCGCGGTGTAGATTCGGCCGGAGAGAATCATCTCCTCCGCACGCGTGGCTCCCACGCGGCGGCCGAGCAGGCTGTAGGCTCCCATGCCCGGGAACAGGTTGAACAGGATCTCGGGAAGGCCCATCTTTGCGCTGCGCTCCGCGATGACGACATTGCTCGACAGCGCCGTCTCGAACCCTCCGCCGAGCGCATCGCCCTGGACAAGGGACACGGTGATGAGGGGAGAGTTGTAGTTGCTGATCCGCGCGAATATGTCGTCGATGCACAGGGTGGCATAATTCAACAATCCGTTTCGATCGTGGGAAAGGATCAGCTGCGCGAAGGAGGCGAGATCTCCGCCGAGGTTGTAGATTCCGCGGATCCGCGAGGCTAGGACATGATAGTCGGCCCGGCACATCCTTCCCTCGAACGGCACGTAACCCCCGTTCATTTCGAGCGCATGGTCATGGCTGCGCAAATCCGCCAGCAGCTCCGTGTTGAAGCAAGGCGCTCCCGAGGGATTCATATATGTCCACGCAATTGCCAACTCCGGATCAAACCTCACCTGCAGCTGCTTGTAGTGCCTCTGAAACATCCCTTCTATTGCTCCAAAATCGACCGGTGCGTTCATGGTTTTTCCCTTTCTGTTGGTGTGTTGAAGAAGCGGATTGCTGAAAAAATGTTGTTTTGTGGAGACTATATACTTCCCATTCCGGTGCTGACAAGAGGGGTTTATTCCATTGTCCTATCCCATTGTCATGGGTGTTTGCGCCGGGGCTCAGGGACTTTTCCCCAATACCCCTCAAAATCCCCCGGGGGCGGTGGAGGTGAACGCGTGAAAACTTGGCACTCAGGCGGGGTGACTGCCAGGGCGTGGGCTCGCCGCCGGGTGGACGCGGACGCTTTCGCAGGATGAAGAACCCAAGAACACGCGCTCGCATACTGCTGTTGGTGATCCTGGCGGCGTTGCCGGCGCTGATCCTGACCGTCTATAGCGCGATCGAACGGCGTGAGTCGCAGGAAAGGCAGGCGCGCGCGGAACTTGTTCGCCTGGTGAGGCTGGCAGCGCTGCAGCAGTGGCAGGTCGTCGAAAGCGCGAGGCAAATGATGGTGGCCTCTTCGCAAATTCTCGTGACGCTGCTCGAGGACGGGCCTCGGTGCACTCAATACTTCGCGAGCCTGCTCGCTCAAAACCGCAACAGCTACCATTCCATGGGCTTGTTCGCCGACAACGGCGAGTTGTTGTGCAACGCCGCCACCTGGCGGGACAAGGTCTATAGCGGTGACCGGCTCTATTTCAGGCTTGCCAAGGAAACCGGGCGGTTCGCCGTCGGTGAATACCAGATAGGGCGGGTCACGGGGCAGGCCGGAATCAATTTCGGGTTTCCCGTCAAGGATGCGGAGAACAAGGTCCGGGCCGTGGCCTTCGCAGGGCTCGACTTGGAGAATCTCAGCCGGATGGCGGAAGCGACCCCCCTGCCGCCCGAAGGAATCCTCAGCGTGATCGACGTTAAGGGGACGATTCTCTCGCGCAAACCGGCCCTGAAGGAACACGTCGGCCAGAAGCTCTGGAACCCGCAGGTGATCGAGTCGATCCTCGCTGGAAGCGAGGGAGTGCTGGAGGCCAAAGGGGAAGACGGTGTCGATTGGCTGCTCGCTCACCAGGTTGTTTTCAAGAATCCCGATGGCGCCTTTCCGCTGCGCGTCCTGGTCAGCGTCCCGTTGAGCCAAGTGTTCGCGGAGGCCAATCGGGCGATGGTTCGCGACCTGCTCGGCATAACGCTTGCGACCGTGTTCCTGCTGGTAGCTGCCTGGTTCGGGGCGGAGTGGTTCATGCTGCGCAAGTTCCGGGCGCTCCTTCGCGCAGCGGAGCGGATGCGGGGTGGTGATCTGAAGGCGCGCACCGGAATCCGTTACGGAGAGGAAGAGCTCAGCCAGCTTGCGGAAGCGTTCGATGATATGGCCGATGCGCTTCAACAGCGTGAGCAAAGACTCCAGGAGCAGGCGATCTCGGACTCGCTCACGGGTCTGTACAACCGCCGGTATCTGAACGAATTCCTGCCGCGCGAGCTGGCGCGGTCCGGCCGCAATGCGACACCGGTCGCGGTGCTGATGATCGATCTGGATCATTTCAAACGGGTCAACGATTCCTTCGGGCACGAGGCGGGAGACATCGTTCTCATCGCGGTGGCGAACCTGCTGAAGGGCAAGGTGCGCGGCAGCGACATCGCCTGCCGCTACGGCGGGGAGGAGTTTGCCCTGATACTACCCGAGACCGGCGCGGAAGCCGCCGCGCGGCGCGCTGAGGACATCAGGGTGGCGATCTCGGCCCTTGAGTTGAGCCATGCAGGAAAGCCGCTCGGAAGGATCGCGGCCTCGTTCGGAATCGCGCTGTACCCGGATCATGCCCAGGACACGGATGGCCTACTGCGCGAGGCCGATATTGCGCTCTACGCCGCCAAGGGTGCCGGGCGCAATCGCGTGGTTGTTGGTCAGGGGAGAGCCGCCGAGTCCGTTCGTCAGCCGGAAAGGCGCGTGGAAGCGGGCTAGGCCGGAGCGCAAGAAGTAAGAACGTGGCTCCCCGACCAGGGCTCGAACCTGGGACCTGCGGATTAACAGTCCGTCGCTCTACCAGCTGAGCTATCGGGGATTTGGGCTCCAGCCGAGAGATTGCGGCTGGAGATCTGGGAGGCGCGTATTCTAATTCGCAGCAGAGGGCTGGTCAACGCGAAGAGCGCGGAGCGGATGCGGCTCGACTCTTCTTTTCCCGGTGGGGGCGCCAAACGCCCGCCGCTTGGGCATAATGGTTCCGGGACTTGCAGAGCCAAAGGAGGCAATTCCGGTGTTCCAGGAGAGAAACAGGGGTGCCGCCGCGCTGGCCGCGCTGCTCCTCGCGCCGGTTTCTTCCGTCGCGCAGGAGAGCGACTGGCCGAGTCGTGCGATCCAGATCGTAGTCCCGTATACGCCCAGCACTGGCGCGGACATCCTCGCGCGCATCCTCGGACCGAAGCTCGCCGAGGACTGGAAGGTCGCGGTCGTCACGGAGAATCGCCCGGGTGCGTCAGGCAACATCGGCACCGATTTCGTCGCCAAGGCTGCTCCCGACGGCTACACGTTCCTTTTCACTGCGACGTCCTTCGGCACAAATCCGGCGGTCAATCGAAAGCTCCAGTTCGATCCGGTCAAGAATTTCGACCCGGTGATTCAGCTTGCGAGCAGTTCGGTCTCCGTGCTGGTCAATCCCGGTTTGCCCGCCAAGTCGATGCGCGAGTTTCTCGAGCTCGCCCGCAGCCAGCCTGGCAAGCTCAACTATTCTTCTCCGGGGAGCGGAGGTCCCCAGCATCTCGCCATGGAGCTGCTGAAGCAGCAGGCGCATATCGATCTCGTTCATGTCCCCTATAAAGGATCGGGGGGTGCGCTGGCCGATCTGGTCGGGGGGCACGTGCAGGCGATGATCGTCTCGCTGCAGACTGCCGCGCCCTATGTCCAGAGCGGAAAGCTTCGCATGCTGGCGGTGATGAGCTCGGAGCGCTCGCAGGCGTTTCCAGACGTTCCAACCCTCAAAGAGCTCGGCCTTCCGGATCTGGAGGTCGATACCTGGTACGGCGTATTCGCTCCGGCCGGAACGAATAAGGCTGTCGTCGCGAAGCTGAATGCGGAGCTGAACGCGCTGCTCAAACAATCCGAGATTCGCGCCGTGCTCGCGAGGCAGGGCATGATGCCCGTGGGCGGAAGCCCCGAGCGCTTCGGCGAGCTCGTGCGCAATGAACTGGCGCGCTGGTCGCGGGTGGTCGCAGCCGCGGGGATCAAGGCCGACTAGATCCGAGACGTTCCGAAAAGGGAGCCGATGAACCAGGTTGAAGATCTCGTCGCAGCCTATCGAATTCTCGCCGAGCACGGTGTCATCGACGCCTACGGCCACGTGAGCGTGCGCTCGGCGGGCGATCCGAAGCGCTATCTCTTGTCCCGTTCGATCGCGCCGGAGCTTGTGACCCACGAGGACATCCTGGAATATGACCTGGAGAGCAACCCGATCGACCCTCGAGGGCGGGAGTCGGTGCGCGAGCGCTTTATTCACGGCGAGATCTACAAGGCGCGGCCCGACGTCAACGCAGTCGTCCACAACCACTCTCCGTCGGTGGTGCCTTTCAGCGTCACGACGGTCCCCATGCGGCCTTTGTTCCACATGGCCGCGTTTGTCGGCGAGGGCGTTCCGAATTTCGAGATCCGCGACGCGGAAAAGGGCACCGATCTGCTGGTCAAGACTCCTTACCTGGGACAAGCTCTCGCCAAGTCCCTGGGCAGGAGCCCGGCGGCGCTCATGCGCGGGCACGGCTCGGTCACCGTGGGCGAAAGCCTGCCGCGTGCAGTGGGGCGCAGCATCTATCTCGAGATGAGCGCTCGCATGCAGCTCCAGGCGATCGCGATCGCCGGGCCGGAGGGCAAGATCACCTATCTCGACAATAGCGAAATCCGTGCCTCCGTTCCGGGGCAGGACTACGCCCGCGCCTGGCCGATGTGGCGAGCGAAAGCGCTCGCAGGCCTCAAAGCGTCCCCCCGATGACCCGCGGCGTTCGCGCCGCCCAACCGCGGTGATCTTTCAACTTCTCGCACAGCGGCTCGCCGACATCGGGCGCGCGGGCCTTATGCGGCACCGCTTCGCCCGCGAAGGCGCCCAGGGACCGCGCATCGTCGTCGAAGGACGGGAATACCTCGCCTTCTGCAGCAACGACTACCTGGGGCTCGCGAACCATCCCCGAATCGTCGAGGCGGCCGTCGAGGCGGCTTTGCGCCATGGAATCGGGCAGGGGGCTTCGCATTTGCTCAGCGGACACAGCGCGGCGCACGAGCGCCTGGAATCAGCGCTTGCCGAATTCGTGCGGATGCCCCGCGCTCTGCTTTTCTCGAGCGGATACCAGGCGAACATCGGCGCCGTCACGGCGCTCGCGGGCCCCGGGGACGCGGTCTTCTCCGACGCGCTCAATCACGCGTCGCTGATCGACGGAGTACGTTTGTCGCGCGCTCAGGTCGTTCGCTATCCCCACGCGGATGTCGATTTCCTGTCCCAAGCCCTTGCCGCTTCCAGCGGCAAGACCAAGTTGATCGCGACCGACAGCGTGTTCAGCATGGACGGCGATATGGCGCCAATTCCGGCCTTGCTCGATTTGTGCGAGCGTCACGACGCGCTGTTGCTATTGGACGACGCACACGGCTTCGGGATCGTGGGTACCGAGGGCCGGGGCTCGGCCGAGCATTTCGGAGTGTGCTCCCCGCGCATCGTCTATGTCGGGACGCTGGGCAAGGCTGCGGGTGTGTCCGGCGCTTTTGTCGCCGGAACTGCGGAAGTCGTGGAAACCGTCCTGCAGAGGGCGCGTACCTATATCTATACGACCGCCGCTCCGGCGATGCTCGCTGCTGCAGTCGAAGCGAGCCTGCAGCTCATCGAAAGGGAAGAATGGCGGCGCGAGCGCCTGCGAAAGCTCACCGGCGCCCTCAAGGAGTCGCTCCGGAGGGCCGAGGTCGAGCTCGGGAATTCCTTTACCCCGATTCAGCCCCTTGTCCTGGGGGCCAACGCCAGGGCCTTGGGCGCTAGCGCGGCGCTGCGTGAGCGTGGCATCCTGGTGCCTGCGATTCGCCCGCCCACAGTCCCCGAAGGCACGGCGCGGTTGAGGATCTCCCTTTCGGCGGCTCATACGGAGCAGGACGTCTCGCAGCTCGCGACCGCGCTGCTCGAGGTGTGCCGCAGCGGTGCCGAGGCGCACGCCTAGATCGCGCGGGCGAGGCGAGAAGTGGCCCAGGGTTTCTTCGTGACGGGAACCGATACCGGCGTCGGGAAGACGCTGGTCGCCTGCGCTCTTCTGCGCGCGTTCGCCGGTGCCGGCAAGTCGGCGGTGGGCATGAAGCCGGTGGCCGCCGGATGCGAAGCGGGGCGCTGGCCGGACGTGGAGGCCCTCGCCGGCGCAAGCGCCGTGCGTGCACCCGTTGATCTCGCGAATCCCTATGCCTTCGAGCCCGCGATCGCGCCGCACATCGCGGCCGACCTGGCGGGCGTGCGGATCGAGATCGAAACGATTGCGCGTGCCTACGAAGATCTGCGCCGGCGCGCCGAGGTCATCGTGGTCGAAGGGATCGGGGGCTTTCTCGTTCCCCTGAATGCACGGGACACCGGCGCGGATCTCGCGAGGCGGCTCGCCTTGCCGGTCGTGCTGGTGGTCGGGATGCGGCTCGGCTGCCTCAACCATGCGCTGCTCACCCGAGCGCAGATCGAAACCTGCGGCCTGCGCTGCGCCGGCTGGGTGGCCAATTGCATCGGTCCCGACATGCCCCATCTCGACGCGAACATCCGAGTGCTCGAGGAGCGCCTTGACTGCCCGCGTCTCGGTACCGTGCCGTTTCAGCGCGATCCCAGACCCGAGGTTGTGGGCCGGCTTCTGGCCCTGGGAACCTTGATCGAGGCAACGGTGTGAGCGCAAACGCCAGGCTCGCAGAACGCAGCTTGCGCGCAGTGTGGCACCCCTGCACGCAGATGAAGCACCACGAGGTGCAGCCACTCGTGCCGATCAGTCGCGCGGAAGGGGTCTGGCTCTACGATTTCGAAGGCCGCCGCATTCTCGATGCGATCGGCTCCTGGTGGGTCAATCTGCTCGGACACGGTCACCCGCGCGTCAACGCGGCCGTGCGTGCGCAACTCGACTCGCTCGAGCACGTCATGCTCGCCGGTCTCACCCACCAGCCCGCCGTAGAACTCGCCGAGCGTTTGGCGAGGCTTGCCCCGCGCGGGCTTGGGCATTGCTCATTCGGATCGGACGGGGCGTCTTCGGTCGAAATCGCGCTGAAGATGAGCCACCAGTACTGGAGGAACATCGGGAAGCCCGAGAAGACCGGATTCGTGGCTCTCGCCAACGGCTACCACGGCGAGACGCTTGGGGCACTGTCGGTCACCGACATCCCGCTGTACCGTGACTGCTACGCGCCATTGCTCCAGCGCAGCGCTCGGGTATGTTCGCCCGACTGGCGCCTCGCACGTCCGGGTGAAACGCCGGCGGAATGCGCCGCGCGCTGTGCGCTTGCGCTCGAAGCACACCTCGAGCGGCATGCCGGCGGGACCGCCGCACTCATCGTCGAGCCGCTGGTGCAGTGCGCGGGGGGCATGGCGATGTACGACCCGGAATATCTGCGCCGCGCGCGCGAGATCTGCGATCGCTTCGAGGTGCTGCTCATCGCCGACGAGATCGCCGTCGGGTTCGGCCGCACCGGGACGCTTTTTGCCTGCGAGCAGGCGAGCATCGTTCCCGACCTGCTGTGCCTGTCCAAAGGGATCACCGGAGGCTACCTGCCGCTGTCGGTGGTGATGGCGGGCGAGCGCGTATATCGGGCTTTCTACGACGACAAGCTCGAGCGAGGCTTCCTGCACTCGCACTCCTACAGCGGCAACCCGCTGGCCTGCCGCGCCGCTCTTGCGGTGCTCGATATCATCGAGGACGAGGGAATCTTGGAGCGCAATCGTGCCAGCACCTCCTACCTCAATCAGCGTGCCGAAGCCATACGCACGCATCCGCGCGTGGAGCACTTCCGAAACACCGGAATGATCTGGGCGTTCGAGATCCGCGATGCAGGACAGGAGTTCGGGAGGGATTTTTCCAAGCGCGCCATCGAGGCCGGAGTGCTGATTCGGCCCCTGGGATCGACCGTGTACTGGATGCCGCCGTACACGATAGAGGCGGATGAAATCGATTTCCTCATCGAAGCGGTGAGCAGGCTGCTCGACACCGGAACGGAGTGAGCCTCGCACGCTCGCCGTGCTAAACTGCAGCGCTTTCCCCCGCAGCCGCAGTAATGCTCACGTTTCCAGACAGTCCCTTCCGGCTCGCCCAGGCCTTTTCGCCGGCGGGTGATCAGGCGGAGGCGATCGAAAAGCTCGTCGACGGCATTCGCGACGGGCTCTCGTACCAGACTCTCCTCGGCGTCACCGGCTCGGGAAAGACGTTCACTATGGCTAACGTCATCGCGCGCCTCGGCCGACCGGCGCTCGTCCTTGCCCCCAACAAGACCCTGGCGGCGCAACTCTACGCCGAGATGCGCGAGTTCTTTCCAGAGAATGCCGTCGAATACTTCGTCTCGTACTACGACTACTACCAGCCCGAGGCCTACGTTCCGTCGCGCGACCTGTACATAGAGAAGGATTCGAGCATCAACGAGCACATCGAGCAGATGCGACTGTCGGCGACCAAGTCGTTGCTCGAGCGCGAGGACACCGTGATCGTCGCGACCGTCTCTTGCATTTACGGCATCGGCGATCCGGTCGACTATCACGGCATGATCCTTCACGTACGCGAGAAAGAGGAGATGTCGCAGCGCGACATCATCGCGCGACTGGTGGCGATGCAGTACGAGAGAAACGAGCTCGAATTCAAGCGCGGCACATTCCGCGTGCGGGGCGACGTGCTCGACGTCTTCCCCGCGGAGCATTCTGAGACCGCGCTGCGCATCGCGCTCCTCGACGATGAGGTCGAGAGTCTGACCCTGTTTGACCCTCTTACCGGCCACGCGAGCCAGCGGGTGCCGCGCTTCACCGTCTATCCCTCGAGCCACTACGTGACTCCCCGCTCGACCACGCTCCGGGCGATCGAAGCGATCAAGATCGAGCTGGCCCAGCGGATCGATTATTTTCAGAAAGCGGGCAAGCTCCTCGAGGCCCAACGGATCGAGCAGCGCACGCGCTTTGACCTTGAAATGCTCAACGAGCTCGGCTTCTGCAAGGGAATCGAGAACTATTCGCGGCACCTCTCCGGCAGGAAGGAAGGCGAGCCGCCGCCGACACTGATCGACTATCTGCCGCCGAACGCCCTCATGTTCATCGACGAGTCGCACGTCACCATCGGACAGCTCAGCGGCATGTATCGCGGAGACCGCTCTCGCAAGGAGAACCTCGTCGCCTACGGGTTCCGGCTGCCCTCGGCGCTCGACAACCGGCCGCTCAAGTTCGAGGAATTCGAGAAGGTGATGCGCCAGACGGTTTTCGTATCGGCAACGCCTGCGAACTACGAGCGCGAGCGCTCGGGTCAGATCGTCGAGCAGGTGGTGCGGCCGACCGGCCTGGTCGACCCGATGCTCGAGGTGCGGCCCGCGTCCACTCAAGTGGACGACCTTCTCGGCGAGATCGGGCTGCGCGTCGAGCGCCACGAGCGGGTGCTCGTGACTACCCTCACCAAGCGCATGGCCGAGGAGCTCACTGATTACCTCGCCGAACACGGTGTCAAGGTGCGCTATCTGCACTCGGAGGTCGAGACCGTCGAGCGTGTGGAAATCATCCGCGACCTGCGGTTGGGCGAGTTCGACGTGCTCGTCGGGATCAACCTCTTGCGCGAGGGCCTGGATCTGCCCGAAGTGTCGCTAGTGGCGATCCTCGATGCCGACAAGGAGGGTTTCCTGCGCTCGGAGCGCTCACTCATCCAGACCATCGGCCGCGCAGCGCGCCATCTGAACGGGATGGCGATCCTCTATGCGGACAGGGTCACCGATTCGATGAAGCGGGCAATTGAGGAGACCGACCGGCGCCGCGCCAAGCAGGTCGAGTTCAACACGAAGCGCGGCATCACGCCGATCGGCATCTCCAAGCAGGTGCGCGACATGATTGAGGGCGCGCGGGACGTCGAGGACATGCGCCTGCAGCTCAGGGCGGCGCAGGAGCATGCGCGCTACGAGTCGATGTCCGAGAAGCAGCTCGCCCGCGAGATCAAGAAACTGGAGAAGCAGATGCTCGACTACGCCAGAAATCTCGAGTTCGAGAAGGCCGCCGAGGCGCGCGACCGCCTCGCCGAGCTCAGGCGTAATTTCTTCGGAGCGTCGCCCGAAGACGAGGAGCCGGCGAGCGCGGCAGGCTAGGCGAGGAGTCGCCCGGGGGCGCCGCTTCCTATCACGACCGGCGCCCCGCCCAGCCAGGGGCCGTCGGGAAGCTGGAGCTTGATCGAGAAGCAAGAGAGGGTCCCTGCGGAAACCGTCCCCCGCGGGCCGATAGCGCTCGCAACGACCGAGAAGGGCTTGCTCCCAATGCAGGCCTCGAGGCTCCAGAAGGTTATAACACCCGGGGGCGGTCCCGGCGCATCGCCGCTGATCCGCGTTGCCCAGTCCAAGGTCCACCTCTGCGCGTGGAGCCAGGATTGAGGCGCATTCATGGAGAAGCACCTGGCGAGACGGACCCACGTTGCCTTGTAGGCAATCGATAGCTCCACCGCGTAGCGTTCGCCCAGCGGCAGATCTCCTTCGAGCCGGCGCAGGGCCGTGCCCGCCGCCAGATCGGGTGCAAGCCGCGGCAGCACCTCCTCTGCCCCGTCGAGGCGCGCCGATCCTTCAATCGCGGAGAGGACCTGGGATGCGCGCACCACGCCGGGAGGGATCGAGCCGAGGGCTTTCACCGCGATATCCGCAGCCCGCTGCGCGAGCCTGATTTCCGTATCGTCGGCGGGCTGCCGGATCGAGGCGAAAAGCGCGGTAACGTCGGCGAGCCGGTTCGCATGAGAATTCAGCAGGGGCTCGGCGACGGGCCAGGGCAGGGCGTCAAGCTCGAGGACGCCGATCTTCGCAGATCCCGGTACACGTTCCTCGAGGAGCCTCCCGGCGGCGCGACCGAGATTCGATACCGATTGCACCTCGCCGACGTGGCTGACGCTGCGGATCCAGCCTTGCATGCGTTTCGAGAACGCCGCGAGCAGCAGCGGTGCACCGGCCGGGAGCACCAGCAGCAGTCCCTCGTTCCAATACGGCACGAAGTGTGTGAGCCAGGCCACGGCACTCGGACGCGCGAAGGACGTGTAGATCAGCGCCGCGCCGAGCCCGGCGGCCCGCATCGCGTCCTGGAGCCGGGCCACGCGGCTATCGAGAGCCGCGGCTGGAACTTCGTCGGGCGACCAGCTGATCAGTCCGCGTCGCACGATTTCATCTCGTTGGAACGGAGAACAGCTGCCGCGGCGTGCGGGTCAGCACCTCGCACCCTTCCCGGGTGACCCGGACCG
>Ga0326726_10000815_pt1 | contig 28456 bp, 23 predicted proteins | sample MHFenrmetagenome_2_FD_207603 | JGI IMG/M metagenome (GOLD analysis project Ga0326726, IMG submission 207603) | Lab enriched peat soil microbial communities from Michigan Hollow, Ithaca, NY, United States - MHF15MN | ecosystem: Environmental > Terrestrial > Soil > Wetlands > Peat | place: USA... | reverse complement strand
CACGCGATCATGACCACCGACATCGTCGCCAAGGGCGTCTCACGTCAGGCACAGGTTGGCGGCAAAACCATCACCGTGACCGGCATCGCCAAGGGCTCCGGCATGATCCACCCCAACATGGCGACCATGCTGGGCTACGTGGCGACCGACACGGCGATTGCGGCCAGCCTGATGCAGCAACTGGTGAAAGAGGTAGCCGACGTCTCGTTCAACTGCGTCACCGTGGATGGCGATACTTCGACCAACGACAGCTTCATCCTGATGGCCACCGGCCAGGCCGGACAAATCGAAATTACCGATGCCGCCAGCGCCGATTACGCCGCACTAAAAGCCGCTGTTAGTGCCGTTGCGATCGAACTCGCGCAGGCGATGGCACGCGACGGCGAGGGCGCGACCAAGTTCATCACCGTGCAGATCGAAGGCGGGCGTGACCACGCCGAATGCAAGCAGATTGCCTATGCGATTGCACGATCACCTCTGATCAAGACTGCGTTCTTCGCCTCCGACCCCAATCTCGGGCGTATCCTTGCGGCGATTGGCTACGCCGGCGTGATGGACCTCGACGTCAACACGCTGCAGGTTTATCTGGGCAACGTGCTGGTGGCCGAAAAGGGCGGCCGCGCAGCGAGCTACACCGAGGCTCAGGGCGCCGCGGTGATGCAGGAAGCCGACATAACCGTCCGTGTGGTGCTACATCGCGGCAGCGCCGCCGCCACGGTATGGACCTGCGATTTTTCCTACGATTACGTGAAGATCAATGCCGAATACCGCACTTGAGCAAATGCTGGAGCGGCTGCTGACGCGGCCCGGCGCGGCCGGTGCCCCTGCCACGCCCGTCTGGAAAAATGTGCGCGCCGCCCGCTGGTCGGCACAGTCGGGCGGGCTCAAACCCATCCTGCATCCGCAACGGGTGGCGATGAATGACCTGCTGGCGATCAACGAGCAGAAACAGCGGGTGGACGCCAACACACGCCAGTTTGTTGCTGGCAAGCCGGCCAACAATGTGTTGCTCACCGGTGCACGCGGCTGCGGCAAGTCTTCGCTGGTAAAAGCCGTGCATGCCAAATACGCTTCGCGCGGCCTGCGCATGATCGAGGTGGACAAGGCCGGGCTACCCAGCCTGCCCGATCTGTTCGACCTGCTGGCTGAGGCGGATTACCGCTTTATCGTTTTTATCGACGATCTCACCTTCGCCGAGCACGAGGCCGGTTATGCCAGCCTGAAGGCCGCGCTCGACGGCTCGCTGGCGGGGCCGTCGGACAACGTACTGATCTACGCCACCAGCAACCGTCGCCATCTGATGCCGGAATACATGGCGGAAAACCTGGAATCCCGGCACCAGGGCGGGGAAGTGCATCCGGGCGAGGCGACCGAGGAGAAAATCTCCCTGTCCGACCGCTTCGGGTTGTGGGTGGCGTTTCACGGCATGGATCAGGACACCTATCTGGCCATTGCCCGGCATTGGGCCACGTCGCTGGGGGCATCTGTCGACGAAGGCTTCGAACGCGCCGCGTTGCAATGGTCGCTCGGCCGTGGTGCGCGCAATGGTCGGGTGGCGTGGCAGTTTGCGCGCGACTGGGCGGGCAAACAATGAGTATCCGGCTGGGCAAACTGGGTGTGCCTGCCCGCTCCTGGCGTGCCGTACCCGCCGGGTCCGGCACGCAGTTCTTGCGAGACGGGGCAGGGCGCCCATGAATCAGCCCCCCATCACCGAAGTCGTCGCAGCGGTGCTCACCCAGCCCGATGGCCGCGTGCTGCTGGCGCAGCGCCCACCGGGCAAGGTCTACGCGGGCTACTGGGAGTTTCCCGGCGGCAAGGTGGAGCCGGGCGAATCGCTGGGGGCCGCGTTGGCACGTGAGCTGCACGAGGAACTGGGGATTGTCATCACCCGCACACATCGCTGGATCACCCGCGTGTTCGCTTATCCGCATGCCACGGTGCAGCTGAATTTCTTCCGCGTTTTCGAATGGCAGGGCGAGCCGCACCCGCATGAGGGACAGTTCTTTTCCTGGCAATTGCCCGACGCAGTCGAGGTGACGCCGCTACTGCCGGCCAATTTCCCGGTTCTGAAAGCGCTCTCGTTGCCGCCGCTGCTGGGGATTTCCCATGCCGAGTCGCTCGGCGTGGATACCTTTCTGGCAAGGCTGGATGTAGCCTTGCATAACGGTTTGCGGCTGATCCAGCTGCGCGACAAGTCGCTGCCGGAAGAGACTCGCCTGCGACTTGCACGTGAAACCGTGCGCCGCGCCCGCCCGCATGGCGCGCGCGTGCTGGTCAACGGCAGCCTGGAACTGGCCCGCGCAGCGAATGCCGATGGTGTTCACCTCGATTCGTCCGCTGCCGCCAAATGGACAGCCCGCCCCGATTGCGACTGGATCGGCGTGTCGTGCCATGACGCGGCCGAGCTGGCTCATGCCGCCGTAATCGAAGCCGACTTTGCGCTGCTGTCGCCGGTGTTGCCCACGCTCACCCATCCGGGTGCGGCCACGCTGGGCTGGGACAGCTTTTCCGCATTGGCCGCCGCCAGCCCGATCCCGGTCTATGGCCTGGGTGGTCTGGGGCGCGACGATGTGGCGCTGGCGCAGTCGCATGGCGCCCACGGCGTGGCGCTGTTGCGGGGAGCCTGGACATGAAACAGGTGGCGGTGCCACTGCTGCTGGTTCTGGCGCTGGTGGCGATCGCAGTGGCCGGCTACTGGCTGAAGCGCCCGGCCGAAGCACAGGCCGTGGCGTGCGCCGATCCGCTGGCCGGCTGCAGCTTCAGCCATCGCGGCAAAACCGCGCTGGTCCGTTTTTCGGTTCAGCCGGCGCCACTGACGTCATTCGAGTTAAGCGTCCGGGCGCCGGGCGCAACCCGGGTCAGCGCGGAATTCCAGATGAACGGCATGAAAATGGGCTTTAACCGCTATGACCTGCGCCCCAGCGAAGGAGTGTTTGTCTCGAAAGTGACCTTGCCCATGTGCATTAGCGGGCGGCGCGACTGGACCTTGTACCTCGATATCGACGGAGCGCACTACGCACTGCCCTTCAGCACGCAGTAAAACCTGTCGTACATATAACCTTACCGTAACAATTCGGGACATATAATTAAAGTGGATTATTGAAAAGGTCATCACAATGCCAACTGAACACACCTACAAGCAGTTTGACACTGAGTTGGAAGCCGTGCGAGCCAGCGTGCTGAAAATGGGTGGCCTGGTCGAAGAGCAGATCACCAACGCAGTCGAAGCACTCGTCAAGGGCGACACGGAACTGGCGAACAAGGTGGACGCCAACGACCACCATGTCAATGCGCTGGAAGTCGCCATCGACGAAGACTGCCTCAATATCATCGCGCGTCGTCAGCCCACCGCTTCTGATTTACGCATGGTGATGATGGTGGTGAAGACCATCACCGACCTGGAGCGCATTGGCGACGAGGCGGCCAAGATCGCACGCATGGCCAAGCTGATCCACCAGGCCGAACGCATCAGTCTGCCACGCTTCAACGAAGTCAAGTACATGGCGGGTCTGGTACTTGACATGCTGCACAAAGCGCTCGACGGCTTTGCCCGCCTGGACGCCACCAAGGCAGTGGAAATCGCGCGACAGGACCAGGAGGTGGACGAGGAATTCCGCCTCAACCTGCGCCACCTCATCACCTTCATGATGGAAGATCCGCGCACCATTTCGGTTTTCATCGATCTCCTGTTCGTCGCCAAGGCGATCGAGCGCATGGGCGACCACGCCAAGAACATGTCGGAATACGTGGTCTACATGGTCAAGGGGAAGGACGTGCGCCACACCTCGCTGGAAGAGATCGAAAAAGAAGTGCTGTAAGGGCTATCAAGGCCAATCAAAACGGGCTCCCGCGGGAACCCGTTTAGCTGGACAGCTCAGTTTATCTGGCGGGCGGCACGTAACCCGTTGCGGCATCGACATTGCCGCCACCAAAGAAATAGCGCTCCATCTGTTCCATCAAATAGCTGCGCGCCTGTGGATCGGCCAGGTTGAGTCGGTTCTCGTTGATCAGCATGGTCTGGTGACGCTGCCAGCCGCCCCAGGCCTCCTTCGACACATTCTCGAAAATCTTCTTGCCCAGATCGCCCGGCACCGGCTGGAAGGCCAGACCCTCGGCTTCGCGCCCGAGCTTCACACAGTTCACCATCCGCGTCATTTGCTGCTCCTGAAAAATCAATCTCCGGATTTTAACCCAAGCGGCTTATTGATTAAGGCAGCCTCGATCCGCCGCGAAAACACGCCCATCTCCTTGGCCGCCTGCTTGTCGCCACGCGCTTCGGCCACCGCAATGCCCTGCTGGTAGGCGGTAAGTGCCTCGCTCCAGGCTTCTGTCTCGGTGAGTGACTTGCCCAGAAGTTTCCAGGCGGCGGAATACTTCGGGTCGTGTTCGACCGCACGCCTCAGGTGCTCGGCGGCCTTCGCCGCGTCACCCTGCTTGAGGTATTCGTTGCCGAGTGAAAACCGCAGCAGGGCATTGTCGCGACCGCTGGCGAGCAGGGCGAGAAAGTTTTCCAGCGGCTCAGGCACGCCAGAAGGTCCGGGTGAACAGGACGAACAAGGTCATCAACTCCAGACGGCCCAGCAGCATGGTGAACGAGCAAACCCAGGTCTGGAAATCGGTCAGCACGCCGTAGTTGGTGGCCGGGCCCACCTGGTTCAGCCCCGGCCCCGCGTTGTTGATGCAGGCGATGATGGCGGAAAAGGAGGAAATGAAATCCAGCCCGCTGGCCACCAGGATCAAGGTCAATGCGATGACGCTGCTGATATATAGCATCACAAACACCTGCACCGCGAAGACCACCTGATTGGACACCGCAATGCCCTGCAGCTTGATCGGCAGCACTGCGGTTGGGTGGATTTGCCGCTGCAGTTCGCGCTGGCTCTGCTTGAACAACAGCAGGCTGCGTATCATTTTGATGCCGCCGCCGGTCGATCCGGAGTTCGCCGTCACGCAACTGAGAAACAACATCCACAGCGGCGCGAAAATCGGCCACAGATTAAAGTCGGCGTTGGCGAAGCCGCAGTCTGTTGCCAGCGACACCAGGTTGAAGCTGACGAAACGCAAGGCAGTCCAGTAACTGGGATAAGTGCCCGCCTGCCAGATGTAGAGGGCCACTCCGATGCAGCTGATCACCACCAGCACCAGCATCGGAAAGGCTTCCGGATCGGTGCGATAGACGTGCAGGCTGCGGCTGCGATAGGCCAGAAAATGCGTGGCGAAATTCATCGCCGCAACCAGCATGAAAAAAATCAGTACCGCTTCGATTACCGGAGAATTGAAATAGCCGACGCTGGCATCATGGGTGGAAAAACCGCCCAGCCCCATGGCGGCAAATGCGTGACAGACCGCATCGAACCAGCTCATCCCGGCGATTTTGAGCGCCACAATACAAACCAGGGTGATGGCCGCATACACCAGCCACAGCGACTTGGCGGTGTCGGCAATGCGCGGGGTCAGTTTTGAATCCTTCATCGGGCCGGGCGTTTCGGCCTTGAATATCTGCCGGCCGCCGATCCCCAGCATGGGAAGAATCGCCACCGCCAGCACGATAATCCCCATCCCGCCCAGCCAGTTCAGAAAATGCCGCCACAGATTAATAGATGGCGGCAGCGCGTCCAGACCGGTCAGCACGGTCGCACCGGTAGTGGACAATCCGGACGAAGTTTCAAAATACGCGTCAGTAAAACTCAGGCCGGGAATGGAGTACAGCAGGGGCAGGGCGGCAAAGGCGGGCAAGGCGGCCCATACCAGCACCACCAGCAAGAAACCGTCGCGGGTCTGCAATTCACGCTTGTTGTGGCGCGTGAACAGCCAGATAAAAATCCCCGATGCGGCGGTGATCAGAAAGGCTTCGTCATAGGCGCCCTGCGCGGTATCCCGCCAGATGAAGGAAACCGCCAGCGGCAGCAGCATGGTGAAGGCGAAAATCAGGATCACCAGCCCCAGCACATGCAGGATAGGAAGCACGCGACGCATGATTCAGAAGAACCCGAAACCGACCTGAAACAGTTTTTCCACCTTGGGAATGATGCGCTTGTTGAGCGCGAACAGGATGAGGTGGTCCTCCGCTTCGATCAGGGTGTCGTGGTGGGCGATGATGACATCGTTGTTGCGGATGATCGCGGCGATCGTCGCGCCATCGGGCAGGCCGATCTCCTCGATGCGCCGGCCCACGAGGCGGGAGGTCTTGGCATCGCCATGCACCGCTGCCTCCAGCACCTCGGCCGCGCCGCGCCGCAGGGAATGCACCGCTACCATGTCGCCGCGACGGATTTTGGAAAGCAAAGGCCCGACCGTGGCTTGCGCGGGCGAGATGGCAATGTCGATCTCGCCGCCCTGCACCAGGTCGACATAGGCCGAGCGATTGATCAGCGCGATCACGCGTTTGGCACCCATTCTTTTGGCCAGCAACGCAGACATGATGTTGTCTTCATCATCGTTGGTGAGCGCACAGAACACGTCCATGGCGGCGATGTTTTCCTGATCCAGCAACTCCTCGTCGGTGGCGTCGCCCTGCAGCACCAGCGTGTGGTGAAGCTGTTCGGCCAGAAGGTTGCTGACGGTCTTGTTATGATCGATGACCTTGACGTCGTAATCGCGCTCGATCCGCGCCGCCAGGCGGCGCCCGATATTGCCACCGCCGGCGATCATGACTTTTTTGACCGGGCGCTCCATGCGGCGCAGCTCGCGCATCACGGAGGAGATGTCCTGTTTGCGCGCCAGAAAAAACACTTCGTCGCCCGGCTCGATCACCGTGATCCCCTTGGGCACGATGCCGCGGTCACGCCGGTAAATCGCCGGGATACGGCACTCCAGATTCGGCATATGGCGTTTGATGTCCTGCAACTCGTGCCCCACCAGCGGGCCGCCATGGTAGGCGCGCACCGCGACCAGCCGCACCTTGCCGTCGGCGAAATCAAGCACCTGCAAGGCTTCGGGGTGTTCGATCAGTCGCCGCAGGGTATCGGTCACTTCCTGTTCTGGGCTGATGACGTCATCGACCCCAAAATGTTCGGCCAGAAAGCCTGCTGGCAGCCCCAGGAAATCATTTGAGCGGATGCGCGCAATGCGCGTCGGCACATTGAACAGGGTTGACGCAATGCGGCACGCCACCAGATTGGTCTCATCGTTTTGCGTAACCGCAACCAGCATATCGGCGTCATCGGCGCCGGCCTGCTTCAGGACCGAGGGATGTGCCGCATGACCGCGTACGGTACGCAGGTCGAAGCGGTCCTGCAGCAGCGCCAGCCGGGATGCGTCGAGGTCAACGACCGTGATGTCATTGTTTTCGGCGACCAGGCTTTCGGCCAGGTTGCCACCGACCTGGCCCGCACCGAGGATGATGATTTTCACGTGCGACGAATCCTAACGCTTACAGATCTTCGTCGAGACGCCGCCCATGGCGGATATTCAGCTGTTTGAGCTTGCGGTAGAGGTGGGTGCGTTCAAGGCCGGATTTGTCGGCGACCCGTGTCATGCTGCCGCCTTCCTTCTGGATCAGGTGCTCAAAATACATGCGCTCGAAGGTGTCGCGCGCCTCGCGCAACGGGATGTCCAGCGGAATGCCATGCGCAACCGCGGGCGCCGACTGCTTCATCGGCGCGAGTACGCGATTGACGTCGGCAGCGTCAATTTCATTCGACAGGGCAGTGACCGCCAGCGTCCGCACCACATTATTGAGTTGCGGCAGATTGCCAGGCCAGTCGAAGTTGCGCAGCTGGTTCAGCGACGGCGTGGTCAACCGTCGCACCGGACATGCCCCCTCCTCCACCAACTGCACCAGCATGAAATTGGCGATTTCGGGTATGTCTTCGCGGTGCTCTCGTAGTGGAGGCACCTGAATCGCAAGGCTGGACAGACGGTAAAAAAGGCGGCTGTCGAATTCGCCCGCGGCCACCATGGCGTCGAGACTGCGGCCCGTGGAGCACACCAGGCGCGCGCCGCCACCCTCGATCCGGTCAAGCAGAAGCCCCAGGCCCTTCTGCTCCAGACGCGCCAATTCACACACGTCGGGCAGGTAGAGCGTGCCGTTGCCGAGCGATTCGACAAAACTCAGGGGATCGGATACCAGACGCGCACGCTCCTTGATTTCGACCCAGGGGCTGGCGGGCTGGTGCAGAAAACGGGCACAGACCTCGAAACCGCAACCAGGTTCACCCCGCAGCAGAACCGGCGCGGTATTGCCTGCGATCTGGGTGAGTCGTTTTTTGAGCTCGAGAATCAGGGGGCTTTTTCCAAGCGCCGACAAATCCATGCTGGGTGTGCGCCGGGGCAGCGCCACGCCACGCTTGATTGCCTTGTTGACGGTATCGATCAGCTTAGCCAGGGACACCGGCTTTTCCAGAAAATCGGCGGCGCCGAGCCGGGTGGCCTCGACCGCGGTATCGATGGTGCCATGGCCGGACATCATCACGACCGGCATGGTGAGCTGGCCATTGCCAGCCCATTCCTTCAGCAGCGTCACGCCGTCGGTATCGGGCATCCAGATGTCGAGCAGAACCAGATCCGGGCGACGTTCCGATCGGAAGGCGCGTGCCGCCTCGGCATTTTCCGCCAGATGCACGTCATAGCCCTCATCGGTGAGGATTTCCGACAACAATTCACGAATGCCCACTTCGTCATCCACGACGAGAATATGCCCGCTCACGTGCTCTCCCCTGCTGCCATATAAACGGGCAGCGCAATCTGGATTGCCGCGCCGCCCGATTTAAGATTTTCAATCTGGATTTTGCCCTGATGCTCTTCCACAATCTTTTTCACGATGGCCAGGCCCAGTCCCGTCCCCTTGGCCTTGGTGGTTGCGTATGGCTCGAACAGCCGTGTCATCAGATGCTCCGGGAACCCGGCTCCATTGTCTGTTACGGATAAACAAACTGCTTTTTTATTATGGCGCAGACGCGTACTGATCTCGACCCTCGGGGAAGGGTGACCAGCCAATGCGTCCTGCGCATTTTGCAAGAGATTATGTATCACTTGACGCAATAATGTGGAGTCGCCAGAGATGGGTGGCAGGTCAGCGCCAAGATGCACCTCCAGTCCCAGTGCCTTGGCGTCGTAAAGCGCCAGCACTTCATTTACCAGCGAATTGAGGTCAAGCGCCTCGAGCTTGGCACGTGGCATCCGTGCATAGCCCGCAAAGGCATCCACCATGCTTTTCATGGCGGCAACCTGATTGACGATGGTTTGCGTTGCGCGCGCGAGGAATTCGGCGTCCGCTGGCTGCAGCCGGCCATCCAGCTTGCGGGCAATGCGCTCGGCCGACAACTGGATAGGCGTGAGCGGATTCTTGATCTCGTGGGCCAGCCTGCGTGCCACTTCGCTCCACGCGGCATTGCGCTCGGCATCGATCAGCTTGGTCACATCATCAAATACCAGCACATAGCCGCGTTCGACACCTGGCGGCAGGCGGGTGCCGCGCAGCAACAGCGTCTGGTTGCCGCCATGGTCCGTGTAATCGATTTGCTCCTGCCACTCGCCCTCATTTTCGCCAAAGCGCGCCGCAACAGCCACGCCAAATGCATGCAGGGCTTCCCCAAGCCGTCCCAGCCCTGTGAGCGGCTGCGCATTCAGTACTGATACCGTCACCCCAAGAATATGAGCTGCCGCGCTGTTCATCGTGCGCACCCGCAAGGCATCGTCCAGCACTATCACGCCAGACGACAGGTTGGCCAGCACGCGCTCGAGAAAGGCTTTGGCCTGCTCGGTCTCTTGATGGTTCAGCGCAACCTGTTCGCGCGCTTCTGACAGCTGGCGGGTCATGCGATTGAATGACTGGATCAGCACACCCAATTCGTCACGACTGGACACGGACGGCATCTGCGAGAAATCACCCTTGGCCACGGCCCGGGTCCCCCGTGCCAATGTTCGCAGCGGCGCACCGAGACGTTCCGACAACAGGTAAGCGATGACGAAGGTCATCAGCAGGGCCAGCATGAGGGTGAGGGTGAGGGCGACGCCGTAGATGCGTTTAAGCCCCAGCCGCGAGACCGCAATCTGCTGGTATTCCCGGTACGCCAGCTGCACGGCCTGCGCGTCGTGCGCAAGCCTGGCCGGCACCGGCTGCACCAGTTGCAGCACACGCGTCTCGCCTGTCAGCGCAGTGGTGTAGACCGGCACCATGACGTGCATGATGAGCCCGCGCTCGGCGACTTCCTCGATGCGGCTGTAAGGCTGTTGCTGCCGGACCTGCCATAGCGTGTTGCGGTCGGGCAGCAACGGCAGCAGGGTGCCGCGCTCGGTCCCAACGTGAGCAATCACGCCGCCACGGTCATCGAACAGGGTCAGTTCCTGCACCGCGCTCTGCTCGCGCAGGGTAGAGAGGCTGGTGATGATGGATCCCATGCCCTCGTCCGACAGCGACAGCGCCATACGGTCGGCTTTTTTATCCAGTTCGCGCAGCAGGTCGTCGAGTGCAGCCTGGCCCAGGTTGACGCCGGCGGTCAGCGCATTGTCGACCCGCACATCGAACCAGGTTTCGATCGAGCGGTTAAGAAAGAAGACCGACGCACCATACACCACCAGACCGGGCAGCATGGCGACGACGCCGAACATCAGCAGCAACTTGAGCGTGAGCTTGGCGCCGAACACGCCGCGGCGTATCCTTTTTTGCAGCCACCACAGGCGCCAGCCCAGCAGCACCAGGAGCGCCATGCCCAGCACGCCGCCGCCGATGAACAAGGTAGGCAGGGTATCGGAAAATGCGCTGCTGCCTCCGCTCGCATAGAACAGCAGCGCAAGCAGAACAATACCGATGATCAGGGCGACAGCGATCAGGCCACGCATCAGGGCAAAGGCTGAGCGGAAGCAGGGGAGGGGGGGGCGGGCGCATCAAATGACCAGCCATACCAGGGCGTAGCCATTTCCCATTTGTCACTTGTGACCGCACCGATGGACAGGGGTCTGGGCAATTGCGTGGTGTCGAGCCGCAGGCGCAGGCGCGCTTCGTAGTGATGTCCCGCCTTGAGCGCGCCTTTCTCAAGCACCTTCCAGTCATCAACCCGCCCGAGCATCTCCAGTGCCTCACCCAGCGTAGCGACTGTCCGGGTGATATAACCGGATTCCACCACATAGCGCCGCAACAAAAGGTGGTAATAAATCCGCATCTTGCGCACCGGATCGGCGATGTCTTCGTCGAACCACCAGTCGCGCGGCCGGCTGAGTTCCAGTTCCAGCAGAAAGTACAGGTTGATGCCTTTGGTGAGTGCGTCTTCCAAGGTGGGATTCAGAGCGATATCGACATCCGCATCCAGGACATATCCCTGAGGGACTGCCCGGATGGCGGCCTGCCTGACCACGCTCTTGTCAAAGGCCAGCGCGCTTCCCCCGAATGCCAGCCAGCAGCCGAACAATAGCCCGACCAGCCAGCGAGCAGCGGGATCACGCTTTGCGCAGCAGGGCGTAAAAAAATCCATCATGCTCGGCATCAGGCAGCAGCGTTCCGTCGGACAAGGTTTCAGGAAGCGGACAACGCTCGGCATCCTGCGCATGACGCGCCAGAAACGCCCGCATCTGCCCGTCGTTTTCTTCATTGAAGATCGAGCAGGTCGCGTAAAGCAATGTACCACCCGGGGCCAGCAACGACCAGAGTCTCTCCAGCATAACGGCCTGCTGTGCTGCAAATTGAGCGATGTCGTCGGGGCGGCGGAGCCACTTGATGTCGGGGTTGCGGCGCACTACTCCAGACGCACTGCACGGCACGTCGGCCAGAATGCGGTCGAACGGTTTGCCGTCCCACCAGGCTTCGGGTTGAGCAGCATCGCCTTCGATCAGGGTTGCCTTCAATTGCAGCCGGTCAAGATTTTCCCTAACCCGCGCCAGTCTCGCAGCGTCCACATCGAGTGCCGTCAGTATCACGTCGGCTCGCTCGAGAATGTGGCCGGTCTTGCCCCCGGGCGCCGCGCAGGCATCCAGAACCCGCTCGCCGGGCTGCGCATCGAGCAGGCGTGCTGCCCACTGTGCGCCGGCGTCCTGCACCGAAACATCGCCTTGCTCAAAGCCGGGCAGGCTGTGCACCGGAACGGCCTTGTCGAGGGTAACGGCGTCCTCGCCAGTTTGTCGCGCAGGCAAGCCGGCCTCGTTCAGTCGTCGCAAATAGCTCGCCACGTCGCCGTGGCGGCCATTTACGCGCAGGGTAAACGGCGGGTGCAGCAGGCCAGCCTCTAGGATACCTTGCCAGTGTGCAGGATGCTCGGCTTGAAGTTTGGAAATCCACCAGTCGGGATGTGACCAGCGTGCGGACGGCTGATCATCCGCGATTTTTTCCAGCTCGGCGCGGCGTCGCTGAAAATTGCGCAGCACCGCATTGACCAGCCCGCGGCGCCAGCCCTGGCCTGCCTCTGTGACGGCGTTATGCACCACGGCATGCGCAGGCGCACGGGTATAAGCCAGTTGATACAAGGCCACACGCAGCAGCCAGCCCAGCTGCGGATCGGTCAGCGGACGTTCGAGCAGGGCTGCCAGCCAGGCATCCAGTCGTCCAAGCTGGCGCAGGCTGCCGTACACGATATCCTGAAGCGCGCCGCGTTCGCCCGGCGTATTCAGTTGCTGCAGCCGACGTGGCAATACCTGATGCAGCGCCGCACCGGCAAGCACTTCTTCCAGCGCGCCGGCGGCAAGGTTCTGCAGCTTACGCATGGCGGGACACATCCCTGTTCGTCTGCTTTTTCATTAGGTTCCAGCCGCTGCGATCAGCGGCGGATGATAGCAGGACAGAGTGTCGCCTCACACGCGCCATCTGCATCAGGCGCGCGACGCATTTCTCGGGGCGGGGTGGGTGGAAAACAGGCCGGCCAATCCGCCACTTTGTGTAGTCATAATTCCTGACTGCTGGGTAAATGCGGGTTGGCCGAACAGATTTCAATGGCCGAGCCGGGAACCCGGCGGCAGCGGCCGGCCGGCGAGAAACGCTGCGGCGGTCATCCGTTTGCTGCCCGCCGGTTGCAGTTCCTGAACGCTCAGCGCGCCGTTGCCGCAGGCAATCACCAGTTGACCCGCATCGGCAGGCAACACTTCACCCGGCGCATACGATCTTTCATGGGCTTCAGCCCGCAGAAAGTCGGTGTCCCCTTGTGACGCAAACGACTCCCCTCGCCTTTTGGAACGCAGCGGCTCAGCGTCCTTTGGGGCACCTATGCCCGCAACAACCCGTGCCGACCAGATTTTTAGCGGCGCGCCATCCAGCAGCGTCCAGGCGCCCGGAACCGGATTGAAGGCGCGAACCGCGCGTTCGAGTTCAGGGGCAGACCGGCTCCAATCCAGTTTGGCTTCTTCCTTGCTGAGCTTGGCGGCATAGGTGGCCTGGGCGGCGTCCTGCGGCTCCGGGGCCAGCGCAGCGTAATTCGCCAGCGCAGCGACGATGGCGCGCGCCCCCGTCTCAGCCAGGGCGTCGTGCAGACTGGCCGCCGTGTCGCCATCACGAATCGGCAATGCGATTTTTGCCAGCATAGCCCCGGTGTCTAGACCAGCGTCCATCTGCATGATGGTGATACCGGTTTCCGGATCGCCCGCCAGAATGGCGCGCTGGATCGGCGCGGCGCCGCGCCAGCGCGGCAACAGCGAAGCGTGGATGTTGAGGCAGCCGAAGCGCGGCAGTTCGATTACCGCTTGTGGCAGGATCAGACCGTAGGCGGCAACCACCATGACGTCGGCATCCGCAGTGCGAAGTTCAGCCAGGGCCTCGGGCGTTTTCAGGCTGGCTGGCTGGGACAACGGCAGGCCGCGCATCAGCGCGGCCTGCTTGACCGCACTGGGTGCGAGCTTCATGCCGCGCCCGGCGGGGCGGTCGGGTTGGGTCAGCACCAGGACAATTTCATGGCCGGCATCCGCCAGGGCGTTGAGTGCCGCAGCCGCAAACGGCGGCGTGCCGGCAAAGATGATGCGCACGGAGATGACTCAGAGCGACGCGCGCACGGGTGCGGCGTCGGGACGGTGTTCACGGGCCTGCTTGGCCAGTTTGGCCTTGATGCGGTTGCGTTTGAGATTGGACAGGTAATCGACGAAGACCTTGCCCATCAGGTGATCCATTTCGTGCTGGATACATACCGCCAGCAGGCCGTCGGCCTTGATCTCGAAAGGCTTGCCGTCGCGATCCAGCGCGCGCACAGTGACCTGCTCCGCACGCTCGACCCTGTCGAATATGCCGGGCACCGACAGGCAGCCTTCCTCGCTTTCTTCGCGGCCCGATCGGGCGATGATTTCGGGGTTGATGAACACGCGCAATTCATCATGGGTTTCGGAAATGTCGATGACGATGACGCGTTCGTGGACGTTGACCTGGGTAGCGGCCAGTCCAATGCCCGGGGCGGTGTACATGGTTTCGGCCATGTCGTCGACCAGTTTGCGGATGCGTGCATCGACCAAAGCAACCGTCTTGGCAACGGTATGCAGGCGCGCATCGGGATAATGCAAAATATCGAGTCTGGCCATTATGGATTCGGCACGATGTCGTTAAAAGAGATTCGCAAGGTACGATGTTTACTTTTTCAAAATTGGGGCAAGGTGTGCCGAATCAATAATAATAAAAAACACCTTATTGATATGGCCCAACAAGCTCACCTTGGAACAAATCTTTCGTGTTCAAGGACAGGTTGCGCCGACATCATCTCGCTGCACCAATAAAAGCTTTACGAATGAATGGGCTGGGCGCACACTTTGATGCAAAATCTGCATCTAAGATGCGCATCACCCTAAATATAAGGCGGCAGATAGCCGTAAGCTAAGCGCACAGTATATTTTCAACGCAAAATTAGACAAGGTCTAAATGGAGGGTTTCCCCGTGCGTCAACTCGTTCTTTCTCTTGCCATGCTGCTGGCCGTACCCGCGCTGGCCGATACCCTTCAACTGCAGGACAACGCGCCGGACAAGTATGTTGTGGTCAAAGGCGATACGCTTTGGGACATTTCCGGACGATTCCTCAAGGATCCATGGCGCTGGCCCCAGATCTGGAACATGAACCGCGAGGAAATCAGGAATCCGCACTGGATTTACCCCGGTGATCTGATTGTGCTCGATCGCAGCGGCACTGAGCCGCGCTTGTCGCTGGTCAAGGGCGGCCAAAGCGGATTGCCAACCGTGAAGCTGTCGCCCGAGGTGCGCGCAACGAATATCGGCAATGAGGCCATTCCGCCTATACCGATCCGCGTGATTCATCCCTTCCTGTCGCAGCCCCGCGTGGTTCCCAACGGGGCGCTTGATGATGCGCCCTTCATTCTGGGCAGCAACACGGATCGCTATGTTTTGGGGACAGGCGACGATGCCTTCGCCACCGGCGGCAAGCCCGGCGTAACCCGCTGGAACGTTCTACGTCCCGGCCATGCCCTTAGCGATCCGGAAACCGGCGAAGTGCTGGGTTACGAAGTTGTCTATCTGGGCGACGCGCGCACTCTGGTGGAAGGTGCACCGCAGAAAATCCGCATCACCAACGCAGCCGAGGAAATCCTTCCGCGGGACAAACTGGTGGCAGCAGACGACAGCGCCACCTTCGAGTACATCCCGCATGCGCCGGAAATCAAGATCAGCGGCCGGATTATCTCGGCTTACGGTGGATTGTCCGACAGCGGTGTTTACCAGACCGTGGTCATTAACCGCGGCAGCCACGACGGCCTGGAGCCCGGTCATGTGCTGGCGGTATTCCGTGAAGGCATGGCGACCACGCTCACCAAAGACCAAGCAGACCGGATGAAATGGGTCAACGAGAAATCGGCGGGCGTTCCCGATGGCGGCGCGTGGCTTTACAACGATGTTCGTTGCCTGAATCAATACAGCAAGGTCACCTACGATCAGGTCGCCGACGTACGCAATGACTTCCGGAACACCTGCCTCGGCAACAGCAACGACCGCGCCGTCAAGCTGCCCGACGCCCAAAGCGGACTGGTCATGGTTTACCGGGTGTATGACCGCGTATCCTACGCGCTCATCATGCAATCCGATGGACCGGTGTACTTGCTCGACACGGTGAGGACCCCCTGAGTTCGCTCGACCCCTGGCTGCGGCTTGCCCTCGCGCCGGGGGTCGGCAACACCAGCCTCATCCGGCTTTTAACGGCCTTCGGTTCTCCGGAGGCCGTTTTGGCATCTGGCCGCAGCGCCCTGGCAATGCACCTCACTTCCGCACAATGCGACGCGCTGCTCGCCGAAGCCGATGCTGCGCAACTAGATGCCGTCCATGCCTGGCTTGCCCGGCCCGGCAACAGCCTGATGACACTGGCGGACGAAGACTACCCACGCGCCCTGCTCGAGATCGCCGATCCGCCTGCCTTGCTGTATTGTAAGGGCCGGCGCGCCTTGCTGAACCAGCCCGGACTCGGCATCGTCGGCAGCCGCAACGCTACGCCGCAGGGCGTGCGCGACGCCGAAGCGTTCGCCCACGCGCTATCCGACGCCGGGCTGACCATCGTCAGCGGCCTGGCGCTCGGCATCGACGCGGCAGCGCATCGCGGCGGACTGGCCGGTGCCGGTTCGAGCGTCGCCGTCATCGGCACCGGGCTCGACCGTATTTACCCTGCGCGCAACAAGGCACTGGCGCACCAACTGGTCGAAAGCGGAATCATCGTATCCGAATTTCCGCTCGGCACGCCTCCTTTGCCAGGCCACTTTCCGCGCCGGAACCGGCTCATCAGCGGCCTCGCGCGCGGCGTCCTGGTGGTGGAAGCCGCTCCCGACAGCGGATCACTGATCACGGCGCGGGTTGCCACCGAACAGGGGCGCGAGGTATTTGCCATCCCCGGCTCGATCCACTCGCCACTAGCGCGTGGCTGTCATGCACTGATCAAGCAGGGCGCCAAACTGGTCGAATCCGCCGCCGACATTCTCGATGAACTGGCCTGGCAACAGCGACTGGCACCCCCCGCGCTGCCCGAAACCCTTTCCGATCCCTTGCTGGCGGCACTGGATGGGTCGCCAGCCACCATCGACACGCTGGCACAAAGGACCGGGTTGACGCTGGAAGCGCTTTCAGCGAAGCTGTTGACGCTTGAACTGGATGGGCGGATCGCATCCTTGCCCGGCGGGCGTTACCAAATAATTTACTGACACTATGCTCGACATCCTGGTTTACCTTTATGAAAGCTTCCGTATGGCCGAGCTCGCGCCAGACCGCGATGCGCTGGAAAAACGCCTGTTTGCCGCCGGCTTTGAGGAATCGCACATCAACACCGCACTCGACTGGTTTGCCCACCTGGCCGGCAGTACTGCCCATGAACGCCTGGCATACACGCATTCCCGTCATTACGCGCCCGAAGAGCTCGAGCGTCTGAATGAAGCCTGCCGCGACGAACTGGCGTATCTGGTGAGTGCCGAAATTCTCGACCCCGAGTCACGCGAATGGGTGATTTCCGGTCTCATGGCGCTGGTCGATGAAGACATCGAACCCGACCACGTGCGCTGGATGACCCTGATCGTGCTGTGGAGCCGCGGACTGATCGAACATTTCACGCATCTCGAAGACATGCTGCTGAACCATGAGCCGGGGCGCCTGCATTAAGGCGACACATTAAATAGCATGTCCAAACTCGTCATCGTCGAATCGCCGTCCAAATCAAAATCGCTGAAAAAATACCTCGGCGCCGACTACGACATCCTTGCCAGCTACGGCCACGTGCGTGATCTGGAGCCGAAAACCGGCGCGGTCGATACTGAAAATTTCAGCATGAAATATCAGATCATCGAGCGCAACGCCAAGCACGTCGAAGCCATCGTCAAAGCCGCCAAAAAGGCCGATGAAGTGCTGCTGGCCACCGACCCGGACCGGGAAGGCGAGGCTATTTCCTGGCACATCAGCGAAATCCTCAAGGAGCGCAAGGTCAAGACGCCGATGAAGCGCGTGGCCTTTTACGAAATCACCGAATCCGCCATCCAGGATGCGGTGCGCAACCCGCGCGAGATCGCGACCGACCTGGTCGACGCGCAGCAGGCACGGCGCGCGCTGGATTATCTGGTGGGCTTCAACCTGTCACCGTTGCTGTGGAAGAAAATCAGCCCCGGACTGTCTGCCGGCCGCGTGCAGTCGCCGGCACTGCGCATGATCGTTGAGCGGGAGGAGGAAATTGAAGCCTTCGTGCAGCGCGAATACTGGTCGCTGCACCTCGACAGCCACAAGGGGGCGCAGCCGGTCACCGCCAAGCTCACCCACTTCAAGGGCGAAAAGCTCGAACAGTTCTCCGTCGAACACGAAGCGCGCAGCAAGGAATGGCTGGCGATGCTGGAAGGCCGCGACGCCACGGTGATGCGCATCGAAAGAAAGCGCCGCGCACGCCATCCCGGCGCGCCGTTCACCACTTCAACGCTACAGCAGGCCGGGGTACGCCAGCTCGGCATGACCACCGACCGCGTGATGCGTACCGCCCAGCAGTTGTACGAAGGCATCGACCTCGGCGAAGGCCCGGTCGGCCTCATCACCTACATGCGGACCGACTCGGTGAATCTGGCGCAGGAAGCCATCACCGACATCCGCAAGTATGTGGGCGCCAACTTCGACAAGGATTTTCTGCCGCCCACCGCGATTACCTACAAGGCCAAGACCAAGAACGCGCAGGAAGCGCACGAGGCGGTGCGCCCGACCTCGGTAACGCGCACGCCCGAGGCGGTGAAGCCGTTTCTTTCGCACGATCAGGCTCGCCTCTACGAACTGATCTGGAAGCGCACCGTCGCCTGCCAGATGACGCCAGCGCAATTCGATACCGTCGCCGCCGACATCACGGTGGGCGAGGGAACCTTCCGCGCCACCGGGCAAACGCTGGCGTTCGCCGGCTTCCTTGCGGTGTACCAGGACGACGAGGACGAGGAGGGCGAATCCAAATTGCCCGCACTCGTCGAAGGCGAAACCCTGCCGGTCGACAAGCTCTACGGCGAGCAGCATTTCACCCAGCCCCCGCCGCGCTACACCGAAGCATCACTAGTGAAGGCGCTGGAGGAATACGGCATCGGCCGCCCCTCGACCTACGCCAGCATCATTTCCACCTTGCAGGATCGTGAATACGTGGTGCTGGAGAAGAAGCGCTTCCAGCCGACCGACATCGGCCGTCTGGTCAACTGCTTCCTTACCCGGCACTTCAACCATTATGTCGACTATGACTTCACCGCCAAACTGGAAGACAAGCTCGACGATGTCTCCAACGGCAAACACGTATGGACGCGCCTCCTGGGTGAATTCTGGAAAGAGTTCGACGGCGAACTGAAGGCCAAGCAGGACGTCGAGCGCGGCTGTCCAATCACAGACGCCTGCCCCAAGTGTGGCAAACCGCTGTTCATGCAGGCCAGCAAGCGGGGGCTTTTCATCGGCTGCTCCGGCTACCCGGAATGCGATTACACCCGGCCGTTGCATGCGGCCACCGCCGAGGGCGACAACGTCCTGGGCAAGGACCCGGCCACGGGACTTGACGTCAAATTACTCTCAGGCCGATTTGGCCCCTATGTGCAGATCGGTGAAATGCCGGAGGACAAGAAGGCGCCGAAGCCGCGTCGTGCGTCATGGCCGAAGGACATTCCGCTGGAAAATGCAAGCCTCGAGCTAGCGCTGAAATTCCTGTCGCTGCCGCGTGAAGTGGGACACCATCCGACCTCCGGCCTGCCGATCATCGCCAACAACGGCCGCTTCGGACCCTACCTGCTGCACGACGGCAAGTTCAAGTCGATCCCAAAAACCGACAGCGTGTACGAAATCGATCTGCCGCGCGCACTGGAAGTGCTGGCCATGGAACGCCCGCAGCGCGGTGCCGACTCCGCCGCTTCGGTGCTGAAAACCCTGGGTACGCACCCGGAAGACGGCAGGGACATCACTGTGCGGAGCGGGCGTTACGGACCATACGTGAAGCACGGCAGCACCAACGCCACGTTGCCCAAGGACATCACGCCCGAAGAAATCACCCTGGACGAAGCACTTGCGCTCATCGCCGCACGGGTTGCCAAAGGACCTGCCAAGAAGCCGACCAAAAAACCCGCATCCAAACCCGCGGCCGCGAAGAAAACGAAAACGGCTGAGGCCGCGCCTAAAAAACCAGCCCCCAAAAAAACCACGACCACGCACGCCACCGCCAAAAAACCCGCCCGAAAAAAAGCAGCGGAATGAGTGCCGCTCCCCATCTGCTCATGGTCAATGCCTTCATTGGCACGGTTGGTTACAAAAAGCTGTATCAGGAACTTGGGTATACCGTTACCTCCGAATGGTCGGAACGCAAGGCCATCAGCTTGATGCGCAAAAATCCGCCTGATGTGATCGTGGCAGACTTTTACCATCAAACCGAATTCCGCGACCGCCTGTCCAACCTTGAATCCCTGCTGGCCACCGTGCAGAGCACGCCCAGCACCCGCATCCTGGTTTTTTACGAGACTGCCCACCAGGCAGCACTCGATAAAGTCAGCGCCCGCTTGCGGATAGACGCCGCGCTGCCGATGCCGGTCCCGGAAAGCGCCTTGCGTGCCCGGCTGCAAGCATGGCTTGAAGCTCCACCCGTATTTGGCTAAGCCACGATTAAATTTTTTCCTGGCGGACCGTTATCCCACGGTTCAATTTGTGGAGACGATCATGCTGCAATTTGCCCAACTACCCATGCTTCCGGTTTCAGCTTGGCTGCTCCCCTCCTCTCCCGCTTGGCGTGGTGCGGGATCAAAACGTGTCTATCGCTGACGCAGACACCGATCATCGCTATCGCGCGTATACCAAGAAAGTCGAACGCACGATCGGCCAGCCGTTACACCTGCAATACTACATATGCGGATTCTCAGCCATCAGGCAAGTCAGGAACGGCGCGCTGGACATGGTATTCGGCCCCGCTCAGGTGAACGAAGAAAAGCTGAGCTCGGCAACACGTAGCACGCAAAAAGCCCAGCTTTGCCGGGCTTTTTTGTAGGTAATCAAACGGGCATGCGCCCAAATCTATACGTCGAGATTGCGTACGCCCAGTGCGTTGGTCTCGATGAAATTGCGCCGTGGCTCCACTTCATCGCCCATCAGCATGGTGAAAATCTGATCGGACGAAATCGCATCCTCGATCTGCACTTTCATCAACCGGCGCACCTTGGGATCCATGGTGGTTTCCCATAGCTGCGCAGGGTTCATCTCCCCGAGTCCCTTGTAGCGCTGGATGCTCATGCCGCGTTTGACTTCGGCAAGGAACCAGTCCATCGCCTCGCGGAAATTCTGTACCGGAGCTTCCTTCTCACCGCGCTTGGCGCGGGCACCAAGGCCAATCAAATCGCGCAGAAGATCACCAACCTTGACGAGTTGGTTGTAGTCACCAGACTCAAGCAGATCCGCTTCGAGAAAACTGATGTGCACGTTGCCGTGAGCATGACGGGTGATACGCAGGCGATGGCTGTCGGCTTCACTGATGTATTCGGCCGCCACTTCGAATTTCTGCGGATCGAGTGCCGCGCCCAGGCTTGCCTCTGCCATCATGGCGGCGCTACTGTCAGCCAGGCTCAAGCGTGGAATACGCATCAGGGCCTGCAACACGTCTTCCGGCAACATGCGCATCAGGCGTTCGCTAACCGCTTCGGCAAGAAAATACTCGCGTGCCAGCGTCTCCAGGGCCTCACCGGAGATCGGCATGGCGCCATCCATCGGCGTCAGTTCGGCATCCTTCATCGCCTCGCTCATCAGATGTTCCTTGAGCGCGTGCTCATCCTTGATGTAACGCTCGGAGCGGCCGTGTTTGACCTTGTACAACGGCGGCTGGGCGATGTAGATGTGGCCACGCTCGACCAGTTCAGGCATCTGACGGTAGAAGAAGGTCAGCAACAGGGTGCGGATGTGTGCGCCGTCGACATCGGCATCGGTCATGATGATGATGCGGTGGTAGCGCAGCTTGTCCGGGTTGTAATCGTCCTTGCCGATGCTGGTGCCAAGTGCAGTGATCAGGGTGGCAATTTCCTGACTGCCGATGACCTTGTCGAAACGCGCACGTTCTACGTTGAGGATCTTGCCCTTGAGCGGCAGGATTGCCTGAAACTTGCGATCGCGTCCCTGCTTTGCCGAACCGCCGGCAGAGTCACCCTCAACCAGATATATTTCACATAGCGCGGGGTCTTTTTCCTGACAGTCCGCCAGTTTGCCGGGCAAGCCCAGGCCATCCATGACTCCTTTGCGGCGCGTGATTTCACGCGCCTTGCGTGCCGCTTCGCGGGCACGGGCCGCATCAATGATCTTGCCGCACAAAAGCTTGGCGTCAATCGGGTTTTCCAGCAGGAATTCAGCGAGCTTTTGCCCCACAACTTCTTGCACTACCGGTTGCACTTCACTGGAAACCAGTTTGTCCTTGGTCTGCGACGAGAATTTTGGCTCGGGCACCTTGACTGAAAGCACGCAGGTCAAGCCTTCGCGCATGTCGTCGCCTGTAGTATCGACCTTGGCTTTTTTCGCCAGCTCGTTTTCTTCAATGTACTTGTTCAGCACCCGCGTCATTGCCATGCGCAAGCCGGTCAGGTGGGAGCCGCCGTCGCGTTGAGGGATGTTATTGGTGAAGCACTGCACGGATTCAGAATAGCTGTCATTCCACTGCATGGCGACTTCGACGGTCATGCCATCCTTTTCGCCGATCGCACAGAAAATCTTGGGATGCAAAGCCGTCTTGAGGCGGCTTACATATTCCACAAAGCCCTTCACGCCACCCGAGTGGGCAAAGTTTTCTGACTTGCCGTCGCGATGATCGATGAGTTCGATCTTCACCCCGTTGTTGAGGAAGGACAGTTCGCGAATGCGCTTGGCCAGAATGTCGAAGTGAAATTCGACTTTGCCGAAGATTTCCTCATCGGCCAGAAAGTGCACCTCGGTGCCGCGATTTTTGGTTTCGCCGACAATTTTCATGGGCGACACTTCGACGCCATTCTGCACCTCGATCTCGCGATCTTCGACCTTGCCGCCATGGAATTCCATCGCGTATTTCTTGCCGTCACGGCGCACGATGAGCTTCAGCCACTTCGACAGTCCGTTCACGCACGACACGCCCACCCCGTGCAAGCCGCCCGATACCTTGTAGCTGTTCTGGTTGAACTTGCCGCCGGCGTGCAGTACGGTCATCACGATTTCAGCCGCGCTGCGCTTGGGCTCGTGCTTGTCGTCGAACTTGATGCCGACCGGAATACCACGTCCGTTGTCGGAAATCGAAATGGAATTATCGGGGTGAATGATGACCTTGATGTCGTCGCACCAGCCGGCCAGCGCCTCGTCGATGGCATTGTCCAGCACTTCGAACACCATGTGGTGCAAGCCGGTACCGTCGGAGGTGTCGCCGATGTACATGCCCGGGCGCTTGCGCACCGCTTCCAGGCCTTCCAGCTGCTGGATGCTGTCTTCATCGTAACCGCCGTTCGAGTCTTCGGGCAGTGCGTTTTCAGGCTTGTCGCTCATGGTATTCATACCCCTCGTTGGGGGGATTCCAGTCGGTTGTTTCTAAGTGAAATCAGATAGTGCGGCCGGTACTAGATCCGCATCGGCATGACAACGTACTTGAAACCGGCCTCACCCTCGCTGGTCAGCAGCATGCTGCTGTTGGCATCCCCCAATGACAGTGTGATTTCGTCACTATTGACTGCACCCAGTCCATCCAGCAGATAGGTCACATTGAAGCCGACGTCCAGCGGATCGCCGTTGTAGCTGACTTCGATTTCGTCGGCAGCTTCTTCCTGCTCATTATTGTTGCAGACAATGCCAAGGCTGTTCTCGCTCATAACCAGGCGCACGCCACGGAATTTTTCGTTCGACAGAATCGCCGCTCGTTGCAAGGCCTGCATCACGCTCTGACGGTTGGCCTTGAGGTGGCGTGGCTGGTCCGCTGGAATCACGCGCTGATAATCGGGAAATTTTCCATCCACTACTTTGGTTACCAGTTCGGTGCCGGGCAAGGTGATAGTGACTTGGTTGCTGCCGATGCGCAGTTCGACCGGGTCGTCCACATCATTCAGGAGCTTGGACAATTCGATCACTGTCTTGCGCGGAATAATGACTTCACGGTTTTCGACCGAGGTTTCCAATTGGGATTCAGCATAACTTAGACGGTGGCCATCGGTGGCCACTACGCGCAATTTTTTGCCCTCCAGAACCAGCAGCATGCCATTCAGGTAGTAACGAATGTCCTGACTGGCCATGGCGAACTGGACCAGCTGAAGCAGGCGCTTCAGCGCTTTTTGTGGCAGGCGGATCGCCTCGCCGAGCCCGGACCCGGTTTCGACCCGGGGAAAATCTGCGGCAGGCAGGGTCTGCAGGGTAAAGCGCGACTTGCCTGCACTTAACACCACTTGGCTATCCTTGGTGTCGAGCTTGACCTTGGCGGAATCAGGCAATGCACGCACAATTTCAAAAAGCTTGCGTGCGGCAATCGTGATGGCGAAGTCTTCTCCGGTTTCTGCGTTATCCAGTTGGGTGCTGACCTGCAGTTCAAGGTCGGTTGCCAGCAGGGTCAGTTTGCCCCCTTTTTTCTCCAACAGGAGATTGGACAGGATGGGTAGAGTGTGACGTCGCTCGACTACCCCAACAACCGCTGATAGAGAAGACAAGAGTGCATTGCGTTCACTTTGTACTAATAGCATTTATATATTCCTGAGAATCATAATAAAGGCAGCCAAAAATTGGGGGTAAGCCTATTTTTTAAATTAAAACAATAGCTTGTCATTGTTTATTGGATGTGGGTAAAACCTTGGCAGTACGGTAGGAATGGGGATGAATTTCTCGCTTGATTAGCGCAATTCGCTTTATCCACATTTCATCCTCAGCCAGTCAAGCTTTGTAATAACACCAGATAATCACGTCCGATATCCACTTCGGTTTCACGTAGTTCGGCGACCTTGCGACAAGCGTGAATGACCGTTGTGTGGTCACGTCCGCCGAATGATTCGCCGATTTCCGGCAGACTCTGGTTGGTGAGTTCCTTTGCCAGCGCCATGGCGATCTGGCGCGGCCGCGCCAGATTTCGCGTACGTTTTTTGGAAAACATGTCGGCGACCTTGATCTTGTAAAAATCGGCGACCGTTTTCTGGATATTTTCGATGGAGACGATACGCGAAGTTGAGGCGATGAGGTCGCGCAAGGCCTCTTTTACCAGTTCAAGAGTGATGGATTTTTCATGAAAGCGCGAGAACGCGATGATGCGCTTTAAGGCGCCTTCGAGTTCACGCACATTGGAACGCACCTGCTTGGCGACGAAGAAGGCGACATTCTCGTCGAGCTTGACGTTTTCCGCCTGTGCCTTGGCCAACAGGATGGCCACCCGCATTTCCAGTTCAGGCGGCTCGACGGCAACCGTCAATCCCCAGGCAAAGCGTGACTTCAGCCGATCGTCCAGGCCAGTGATTTCCTTCGGGAAGGTATCGCAGGTGATGACAATCTGCTTCTTGTTTTCGATCAGCGAGTTGAATACGTAGAAAAATTCTTCTTGGGTACGGTCCTTCTTGGCGAGAAACTGGATATCGTCGATGAGTAGAAGATCCAGCGACATGTAGCGCCGCTTCAGGTCGTCGAACTGCTTGTTGAGGTAGGCTTTGACCACGTCATCCACATAATCGTTGGCATGAATATAGCTGATCCGCGCGTTAGGATTGGCTTGTCGAACGGTATTGCCAATGGCCTGCAGTAGATGGGTTTTACCCAGTCCCACCCCACCGTAGACAAATAGAGGATTGTAGGCAACGCCTGGGTTGTCGGCGATTTGCAATGCAGCGGCGCGCGCCAGCTGGTTGGCGCGTCCGGAAACGAAATTGTCGAAATTAAAGCCCGGGTTGATGCGCAACCCCACTTGGATAGGTGTGGCGGCAATGGCGGCAGGGGGCGCAGTTTGGACGGCAGAAGATTGGGCCATGGGAGGCCGACCAGCTGTATTTTTTTTCCCCAGTGCGTAGGTAATGGCAACAGGACGCTCGTAAAACTCCTGCGCCCAGCCATCTATATGCTCGGCAAATTTTTCGCGCACCCAGTCCATCACGAAATGATTGGGTGCCAGAATGCGCACGTCTCCGCTGGCATCGTCAAATACCAAGGGCTTGATCCAGGTGCTGAATTGCTGCTGGGTCAGATTGGCGCGAAAGCGCTCTTGGCAAAGGTCCCAGAAGGAATCCATAGTTGAGTGGCGGGCGGTAGGAAGCTGCATGGGATTCAAGGTTGAATCTTACTCTGCTTCGGCGAAGTTATCCACAGACAGGGAAGGGCAGGGAGTGTTCTGCCAAGACAAACTTGACACGTGCCCGGGGGGGCGGGTCTAATATGCGGTTTTTCAACAGATTTTTTGTGCAGGCTCGATCCGCTCGGGCGGTATCAAAGGCCAGCGCTAGCTAGAAAGGAAACGCTATGAAACGCACGTATCAGCCATCAACCGTCCGCCGCAAGCGCACCCACGGATTTCGTGCCCGCATGAAAACCAAGGCAGGCCGTGCCGTGATCAACGCACGTCGTGCCAAGGGTCGCGCACGTCTGGCTGTCTGATCGACGCTTCTTCCGACAAATCGGGTGACGTACGCCTCCGCGATGCGCGGCTGGTCGATAAAGCTGATTTCGATCGGGTGTTTGCCAACAACCAGCGCGCCCGAACAGACTATGTGATGGTGATGGCGCGTCCCAACCAGGCGGGTTATCCCAGGTTGGGCATGATCATCGCCAAGCGCCTGCTTGCGCGTGCAGTGGATCGAAACCGTGTCAAGCGATGTGTACGCGAAAGCTTCCGGCTGGTTTTGCCCGAGTTACCCGCGTGTGATTTTGTTGTTCGATTGATTGCCAAGCCTGTACCAGGCGATGAGGCACGTGATTTGTTACGCACTTTCAAACGTGCGGGCGATCGCGCCGTGGCAAAATGGCCTCCCGTGGTGTCAAGTGATTTGCCGATTGCCACGTCGGAATCCCCACCCAACTAACAGCGTCCCGTTCCATGGATAACCAGCGGCTGATTCTTTTCATCGTTTTTTCCTTCTCGCTGCTTTTGTTGTGGGAAGCCTGGCAGGACAAGCATGCACCGCCTCCAACGGCCCCGATGACCGCGAGCACACCGGCCACGGGCGCACCACCCACGCCCAGCCAGGTGCTCAATACGCCAGCCACCGCGCCTGTCCAGGCCGGCGGGTTTGCCGCAGGCGCGCGCGCGTTGGTGGAAACGGACGTTGTACATGCCACCATCGACGCCAATGGCGGCGATTTGCGTCAATTGAAATTGTTGAAGTATTCCGAGACTGAAGACAAGAACCAGGTTTTCAGCTTGTTTGAAGACAGCCAGACGCGGCCCTATCTGGCGCAAAGCGGTCTGGTTGGAAAAGACTTGCCGACGCATCGCAGCGTGTTTCAGTTCAATCCCGGCACCTATCGTCTAGCCGGCGGTGCGGTGCAACTGGAGGTGCCGTTGGTGTGGAATGATCCCGCCACCGGCGTGAGCGTCGAAAAAACCTATATTTTCAAGCGCGGCAGCTACCAGATCGCCCTCAGGACGCGAGTGATCAATGGCGGCACCCAGCCCATTGACCTAACCCCGTACTACCAGTTCACACGCCACGGCGAAGCACCGCCCGGATCATCTTACTTTCTCCACACCTACACGGGCCCGGCGATCTACACTGACGCCAAGAAATTTCAGAAAGTCGCGTTCAAGAGCATCCAGGAAGGCAAGGCCGATTACGAAAAAACGGCTGACAACGGCTGGGTGGGTATCGTCCAGCATCACTTTGTGACGGCCTGGCTGCCTGAAGGTAGCGTCAAGCGAGAGTATTACACTCGTGCACTGGGTAATGGCCTCTATTCGGCCGGCGTGATTCTGGCCGAGGGGACGCTCGCGCCGGGTCAGCAAAAGACGTTCACGGTGCCGCTGTATGCCGGTCCGCAGACTCAGACCTTGCTGGAAAAAACTGCGCCCGGTCTTGATCTCTCACGTGATTACGGCTGGCTCACACCGCTGGCATATCCCATTTTCTGGGCGCTGGCAAAAATCGAGCGCCTGGTTGGCAACTGGGGCTGGGCCATCATCATCCTGACCATCCTTCTCAAGCTGGCGCTGTATCCGCTGTCGGCTGCCGGCTACAAGTCGATGGCCAAGATGAAGAAGCTCACCCCGCGCCTGCAACAATTGAAGGAAACCTTCGGCGACGACCGTGCCAAATTGCATCAGGCCATGGCAGAGATGTACAAGACCGAGAAGATCAATCCGCTTGGCGGTTGCCTGCCCATCCTGATCCAGATTCCGGTATTCATCGCGCTCTACTGGGTGCTGCTCGCTGCAGTGGAAATGCGAGGCGCGCCCTGGCTGGGCTGGATCACCGACCTGACCGCGCCCGATCCTTGGTTCATCCTCCCGATCATCATGGGCGCGACATCTATCCTGCAGGTCAAGCTCAACCCGCAGCCGATGGATCCGATGCAGGCCAAGATCATGATGATCATGCCGTTGGCGTTCACCGTAATGTTCGTTTTCTTCCCTGCGGGTCTGGTGTTGTACTGGGTCACCAACAACATCCTTTCGATCGCCCAGCAGTGGGCGATCAACAGGCAGGTTCAGGG
>Ga0326726_10000814_pt1 | contig 28471 bp, 25 predicted proteins | sample MHFenrmetagenome_2_FD_207603 | JGI IMG/M metagenome (GOLD analysis project Ga0326726, IMG submission 207603) | Lab enriched peat soil microbial communities from Michigan Hollow, Ithaca, NY, United States - MHF15MN | ecosystem: Environmental > Terrestrial > Soil > Wetlands > Peat | place: USA... | reverse complement strand
ACGCACATCTCCTCGGTGGCGCTGTTCAAGGCCGCGGGAGCCGAGGTCGTGGACGTGCCTTTCGGCGCGGCGCAGGTCGTGCCGAGCCTGCTCGGAGGGCAGGTTGACGCGGTGGTGCAGCTACCCGCGGCCCTGTCGGGCTACGTGAAGTCGGGGCAGGTGCGCCTGCTCGCCGTGCTCACCTCGGCACGCGACCCGGCGCTCGGCGATGTACCCACCGCGCGCGAGCAGGGGTTCGACGTGTCGCTCGAAGCCTGGCGCGGCATCGCCGCGCCGAAAGGCACTCCCAGGCCCGTGATCGCGATGCTCGAAGCGGCGATCAAGAAAACCGCGGAGAGTCCCGATTTCGCTCAGGCGAGCGACAAGCTTGGCGTGCGGCCCGCCTTCATGCCTGCGGCGGAGTTCGGTGAGCTGATCGCGAAGGAAGACGTCGAGCTCGCGCGCATCATGCAGGTCATCGGCCTGAAGAAATAGTCAGCGGGGCGGCGTCGGCGCGCACCGCCCGCGCCCGTCTCAGCATGTCCTCCCAGAGCCGGGAGGTGTCTCTCAGGAATACCGTTTTTGCGTCGGCGTCGACGACCAGCCAGTCTCCCCGCTCGAGCTCTCCCTGCAATTGTCCCGGCGCCCATCCCGAGTAACCCGAGAAGAAGCGGATTTTTGCCGGGGGCTTGTTGAGCAGCGCGTCGACCGAATCCGGAAGGACCGCGAGGTACACGCCGGGCAGCATGGGCACGGCGGGGCCGGAATACTTGTCGGACTGGAACAGCGCAAACAGTCCCTGCGGAGTCACCGGGCCTCCGAAGAAGATCGGATCCGTGAAGGATTCGAAGCGCTCGCCCGGAAGGAGGTCGGCAAGCGAACGGTTCATCGGGCGATTGATGATGACTCCGGTCGTCTCCGCGCTCTCGGAGTGGATCACCAGCACCACCGAATCGCGGAAGTTCGGATCGGGCAGGCCGGGCCTCGCAATCAGGAAGAGCGACTTGGAGTGGCCCTGCGCGTGCGCCGCGGCGGCGAGGACCAGGAATGCGAGGAGGGCGGCGCGCGAGGACGCCTTCATCGGGCGGTTGCCTAGTCGGGGCCGAAGGCCGCGAGGATGGCGGCTCGCTCCGGCGCGGCGGCGGTCACCGCCCTCGCGCGCCTCAGCAGCTGCTCCCAGAGTCCCCCGGGATCCTTGCGGAATACCAGGTCGGGGTCGGCGTCGAGCACGTACCACAGGCCGCGATCCACCTCCTGGCGAAGCTCGCCGGGCCGCCACGCCACATAGCCCACGTAGTAGCGCGCGTCATTGGGCGTCGCTTCGATGATGTGATCGACGACCGTTGCCTGGGTCGCGAGGAACAGCTCATTCATCATCTGGATCGATCCGGGACCGGGGGTGTGGTCCGTGTGGATCACCGCGAAAATCGCCTGGCGCAGCATCGGCCCGCCGAAATAGACCGGATCGCGAACGAGCTTGGACGGTGCGTGCTCGGGAAACAGGCTTCCCAGCGAGCGCCCGGTGGGCCGGTTGATGATGATGCCGACGTGCCGGCTATTCTCGATTGGCACGACGAGAAGAACCGCCCCGCGGTAGTCGGGATCGACCAGGCGCGGCGCTGCGACGAGCGTGACCGCACCCGCCGGGTCGGCCTCCTGGGCCCGGGCGCCGGCGAGCGGCAGACAGGCCAGCCCCACCATCGCGAAAAGAACGGCGAAACCGCGCATCGGCACCCTCGGACTGCTCATTATCCGTTGAGTTTAGCCGAAGAAGGGCGTCTTGGGAGCACGGCAATTTGCGCGCAGCGAAAGCAATTCGTCAGGTGGTCGTTCACCATGCCGACGGCCTGCATGAAGGCGTAGACGATGGTCGACCCGACGAAGCGAAAGCCGCGCCGCTTGAGATCCTTGCTGATCGCGTCGGAGAGGCCGGTGCGGGCCGGCACCTCTCTCATGCTTCGCCGGCGGCTCTGCAGCGGGCGTCCATCCACAAAGGCCCACAGGTAGGCGTCGAAGGACCCGAACTCGCGCCGGACGTCGAGAAAGGCGCGCGCATTGCTTATCGCGGACTCGATCTTGAGGCGATTGCGCACGATGCCGGCGTCCGCGAGCAGCCGTTTCGCGTCGCGCGCTCCGAAGCGAGCGACCTTCTTCGGGTCGAGGCGCGCGAAGGCACGCCGGTAGTTCTCGCGCTTGTTGAGGATCGTGGACCAGGACAAGCCCGCCTGCGCGCCTTCGAGAATCAGGAACTCGAACAGCCGCCGGTCGTCGTGGACCGGGACGCCCCATTCCTCGTCGTGATAGCGGCGATAGAGGTCGCTTCCCAGGCACCAGGGGCAGCGGCGCCTGGCGTCGACTTGGCTCATCGCCCCATGATACCGTTTGGACCCGCACGAGGAGGAGCGGGCCTTTGCTGGTGGCGATCGATATCGGAGGGACTTTCACCGACCTGATGGCGTTCGACGAGGCCACGGGCCGGTTCTCGCAGGCGAAGAGCCTGACCACTCCGGCGCGGCTGGTTCAGGGCATCGTCGATTGCCTGCGCAAGAGCGGCGTGGATTGCGCCGCGATCTCCGAGCTGATCCACGGCTCGACCACCGCGATCAATACGCTGATCGAGAGAAAAGGCGCGAAGACCGGCCTGATCGTCACGCGCGGCACGCGCGATGTCTACTTCATCGGGCGCGGCAACCGTCCCGAGTCCTACAATCTGTTCTTCCACCGGCACCGGCCGCTGGTTCCGCGCCACCTGACCCGCGAGGTCGACGAGCGCATGACGAGCTCGGGCGAGGCCCTCCGGCCCTTGCAGCGCGCGAGCGTCGAGGAGGCCTGCCGCAAGCTCGCTGACGAGGGCGTGGAGGCGGTCGCGGTGTGTTTTCTCCATTCCTACGCCAATCCGGAGCACGAGCGCGCCGCGGGCGAGATCGTGCGCCGGATTCTGCCGGACGCGTACCTGTCGCTTTCCCACGAGATTCTGCGCGAGTACCGCGAGTTCGAGCGGACCTCCACGACGGTGGTTAACGCCTATATAGGACCGACGGTCGGCGGCTACGTGCGCAGCCTGAAGGCGAACCTCGCGGAGATCGGGGTCGGCGGCCAGCTCACCATCATGCAATCGAACGGAGGCGTGATGACGCCCGAGGTCGCGACCGGGCGCCCGGTGGCGATGATGGAGTCGGGGCCGGTCGGCGGGATCATCGCCTCGGCGCGGGTCGGCCGCGCGCTGAAGTGTCCGGACGTGATCTCCTTCGACATGGGCGGCACCACCGCCAAGGCGAGCCTGATACGCGGAGGCGAGCCCACGATGGCGCCCGGATACTACGTAGGCGGCTACGCGAGCGGCCACCCGGTGATGGTGCCGGTGATCGACGTGGTCGAGGTGGGCGCGGGCGGCGGCAGCATCGCCTGGATCGACGAGGTCGGCGCACTCAAGGTCGGCCCCCAGAGCGCGGGCGCGGAGCCCGGGCCGATCTGCTACCGCGGCGGCGGGACGGATCCCACGATCACCGACGCGAATCTGGTGCTCGGACGGCTCGATCCGGACGACTTCCTGGGCGGGGAAATGATCCTGGACGCGAAGGCCGCGGCGAGCGGGATCAAGCAAAGAATCGGCGACCCTCTCAAGATGAGCGTCACCGCGGCGGCGCAGGCGATCGTCGACATCGCGGTCTCGAAGATGTCGCTCGCGGTGCGCGAGGTCTCGGTCGCGAAGGGCTACGATCCGCGGGACTTCGCGCTCGTCGCCTCGGGCGGCGCGGGTCCGCTGCACGTGCTCGCGATCGCGCGGGAGCTTCACATCCCGAAGGTGATCGTGCCGCTCTTCCCCGCGCATTTCTCGGCCCTCGGGATGCTCTCGGCGGATGAGCGCCACGATTTCATCCGCACTTTCTACGCCGACCTGGGCGCGGTCGAGTTCCGGGAGCTCGAGCGGACGCTCGCGGAGATGGTCGCGGAATCCGCCGCCTCGCTGAGAAACGCAAAGGGCGCCGAGCACCGGATCCACCTCGACCTGCGCTATGTCGGCCAGGAGTTCACGCTTTCGGTTCCGGTTGCGGCAAGGCAGATCAAGACGGGCGACAGACAAGCGATCCGGGCGGCGTTCGACCGCCTCTACGAGCATCGCTATGCCCACCACTCACCCGGGGAACCGGTCGAAATCGTCAATATCCGCCTCGCCGCCGTCGGCAGGCGCGCGAGCATGAAGCTCCCGCGCCTGCCCGCCAAGCGCCGGCTGAAAGCGTCCAGCAAGGTCAAGATCTACCTGGGGCACGCGGGGCGTCCGGTATCCTGTCCCGTATACCAGCGCGAGGAACTGGGAGCAGGCGCGCGCATCGCCGGGCCTGCCTTGGTGCGCGAGCACGGAACGACGACCGTACTGTTCAGGGGCGACGCTCTCGTCGTGGCGAAGACCGGCGAGCTGGTGATCTCGGTGAGAGGTGAAGGATGAAGAGGCTCGATCCGGTGACGCTGGAAGTGATACGCAACGCACTGCCCGCGATCGCCAACGAGATGGCGCTGGACCTGCAGCGCACCTCCTACAACATGATGATCTACGAGGTGCGCGACTTCTGCACCGCTCTCGTGAACGTTGACGGGGAGCTGGTCAGCCAGAACGTCGGCGGCGTCTCGCATTTCGTGGCGGACCTGGGTGTCATCGTCATCGATGCGGTGAAGCGCTACGGCAGGAAGGGTTTCAGGCCGGGCGATGTGCTCATCACCAATCATCAGGCGGTGGCTGGCCAGCACCTGAACAACGTGGTCGTCTACGTTCCGTGCTTCTTCAGGGGCGAGCTGCTCGCGTTCTCGATGGTGCGGGCGCACTGGATCGACGTCGGCGGCACGAGCACGGGATTCGGCGCCGGTCCCGAGGTGCCTGACCCCTGGCAGGAAGGCCTGCAGCTCGACCAGCTGAAGATCTACGAGGCCGGGAAGCTGGACGAGAAGCTCCATCGCGTCATTCGGGACAACATCCGCTTTCCCGAGTCGTCGCTCGGCGACCTAAACTCGCAGATTGCTTCCTGCAAGCTCGGCGCGCGTCGCTTCGACGAGCTGTTCCGGAAGTACGGCAGGCCCACGGTGCTGGGCGCGATCGCGAAAATTTTCGAGGAGACCGAGACGAAATGCCGCAAAGTCGTCTCCCGCCTCGCGAACGGTGTCTACGAGGCCGAATCCTTTTTCGACGATGACGGCGTCACACCGAACGAGCGCGTTCGCATCCATGCGAAGGTCACGGTGAAATCCGGGAGCATGACGATCGATCTCTCCGGCTGCTCCGCGGAGCGCAAGGCGGCGGTGAATTCACGCACGCTCGCCGGCGCACGCGTCGCCTACAAGGCCCTTACCGGCCCGCTCGACGCGGTGAACGAGGGCTCGTTCCGCGCGCTCGAAGTGATCATCCCCGAGGGCAACATCATGATGGCGCGCTACCCCGCCCCCATGGCGGGCTGGAGCATCTTCGTGCCGACGGTGGTCGAAACCATCGTCAGCTCCCTCGCCTCCGCCATGCCGGAACGGATTCCCGCCGCGCATCACGGGTTGCTCGGGGGATCGGTGGTGTTCTTCGGGGTGCACCCGACATCGCGGCGGCGGTTCGTGGTGCAGAGTATAGAAGGCGGCGGCTGGGGCGGCCGTCCGTTCGAGGACGGCGAGTCGGCGACGGTGTCGGTCTGCCAGGGCGACGTGCGCAATGGCTCGATCGAGGGAATCGAGATGAAGTGCCCGGTGCTGGTGAGAAGCCGCGCGCTGCGCCGCGACTCCGCGGGCGCCGGAAAATTCCGCGGCGGGCTGGGCGTCGACCTAGAGGTGAGTAACTTCGTCGACGGCAAGTGGAATTTCGAGCGTGCCAACCGCAGGGGTTGCCCGGCGTGGGGATTGTGGGGTGGCAAGGCGGGCGAGAGCGGTGGGTACTACCTGCGCAATCCTGGCCAAGCCGAGTACCGGATGATGCACGGCAGCCACAAGCCGGTGCCGAAGGACTCGGAAGTCGTCGTGCGCACCGGCGGCGGCGGGGGATGGGGCGATCCGCTCGAGCGCGATCCCGGGCGCGTACGCTGGGACGTGCTCGAGGAATTCGTCTCGAAGGAGGCGGCGCGCGACTCCTACGGAGTGGTGCTCAGGGACGATCTCTCCGTCGACGAAGGCGCAACGCGCGCGCTCAGGCAAAGCCTGAAGTGACCATCCTCGAGCGGCTCGGCGCCCATGCTGCCGGCGGCTATCGACAGGGTCTGTCGGGCGCGACGCGGGACGCCGCGCGGCTGCACCTCGCGGACACGGTGGGCGCCTGGATCGCGGCCGGCTCGACCGCCGAAGGGCGCGCGCTGCTGCGGTTCCTGCCCTCTGAAGGGAAGGACGTTCCCGGCCGCGTGGCGCTGAATTGCGCCCTGGCGCGGCTCTCCGAAATCGACGATATCCACCTGGCTTCCGGAACCACGCCCGGCGCGCTGATCGTTCCGGCGGCGCTGACGATCGGTGGATCGAACGGGTCGAGCGGCGCCGCGGTCGCGGCGGCGATCGCGATCGGTTACGACGCAATGGTGCGGCTGGGCGCGGCGCTCGACGGCGCGAGGCTCCTCTATCGCGGCATCTGGCCTACTTACTTCGTCGCGCCTTTCGGCGTGGCGGCGACCGCGGCGCGACTGCTCGAGTTGAATGCGACGCAGTCGACGCACGCCCTCGCTATCGCGCTTGGCCTGGCCACGCCGTCGGTGGGCCGGCAAAGCGGAGCGTCGATGGCGCGCTGGCTGGCGATCGGGAACGCCGCGCGCAACGGCGTATTCGCCGCGCTCTCGGCCCGCGCGGGGTTCACCGGGGACCTGCGGCTTTTCGAGAGCGAATTCTTCAGTGCAATCTACGGCGTCACGCCGGATATGGCGGCGCTTGCCGATATGACCGCCGATCGCCCGGCGCTTCCTGAAGCGGGTTTCAAGCCGTGGTGCGCGGCACGACAGACGATGGCGGCGGCGCAGGCGTTGCTGGAGATTGTCGAATCGGGCGTCCCGGCCCGCGAGATCACGGCGGTTCTTGTGTCGGTACCGTCTCTCTACCTCAGAATGATCGACCATGGAATCGTTCCGGGCGATCGCGGTTCGCATCTGACGAGCGTCTCCTACCAGACGGCGCTGGCTGCTTTCGCTCCCGAAACCATGTTCGACGTCGGACAGGCTCGGGATCGGATCCCGGCTGAGATTGGAGCGTTCATGGAGAGGGTCGCCGTCAAAGCGGATGACGAGCTGCTCCGTCACTATCCGGCATCCTGGCCTGCAAGGGTCGAGATAACGACCTCGGCCGAAAGGCGCGAAAGGCTCGTGACCCACGTGCCTGGAGATGCGCAACGGCCGTTCGGCGAAGCGCAAGTCGCCGAGAAGTTCCTGCGCTTGAGTACTGCCGTTCTGGGCGAGCAAGCCGCGCACGATCTGCTGAGCTTGGGCCTCGCGGCGCTCGACAAGGACGACGGCCCGAGAAGGCTGCTCGGGAAGATCGAGCGCGCCGCCGCGATCGCAGGGGGCGCGGGCTGAAGCCGCCCGCGGGCGAACGCTTCTCGCTCGCTTTTCGCACCCCCGCAGGCTCAGCCCAGCGACTCGATCAATCCGACCATCTTCTTTCTCATCGCCGCGTCGGGCAGGCGACCGCGCCCGGCGTCGAGGTTGTCGGCCATGTATTCGGGCCTGTCGGTGCCGGGCAATACGCAGGTCACCGCTTCGCTCGCGAGGATGTACTTGAGGAAGAACTGGCCCCAGGTCGGCGCGTCGAACTCCGCGGCCCACGCGGGCAGCGGTTTGCCGCGCACGGCGCCGAACAACCTGCCGCGAGCGAAGGGCAGGTTCACCAGCACCGCCGTGCCGGTTTCGGCGGCGACCGGGAGCAAGCGCCGCTCGACGCTACGTTCGGCCAACGAGTAGTTGACCTGCATGAAGTCGAACTTCTCGCTTTTCATCAGCTCCATCAGGCGGTCGTTGGCCCGCTCCTGGTCCTGGGAGTGCGTCACGCCGATATAGCGAAACACGCCGCGGCCTTTCCATTCGCGCAGCAGCGCGAGCTGCGCCGTCACTTCGTTGCGATCGGCGAAACCGACGTTGTGGATCTGCATCAGATCGATCTTGTCGGTGCGCAGCTGGCGCAGCGACTGCTTCATTTCGGCGACAGCCCGCTCGCGGCCTGCGACGCGCACCTTGGTCGCGACGAACGCGCGCTCGCGCGCCTTCAGATCGGCGAGCAGGTCGCCGACCACGGACTCCGCCGTACCGTACGAGGGCGCGGTGTCGATCACGCGCGCGCCGCCTTCGAGCAGCGTCCGGATGACTGAGCGGCGCTCCGCTCGGGCTCCGGCGTCATTGCCGATGTCGAAAACGATCGCGGTCCCGAGGCCCACCACCACCAGGCGTTCGCCTGAGCGCGGGATCGGCCGCGTGAGCAGCGGTTTCGCGGCTGCGCTCCGGGCGCGGGCGGGCGCAATCCCGAGCGCGGCTGCGGCGGCCAGTCCGGCCGCGAGCGAGAGCACTTCGCGGCGCGAGGCAAGACGCGGCTTGAGATCGAACGTGTGGGTCATGTCATGCTCCTTGTGTGGAAGTGGCTGACTCGCGCGTGCGGCGCTCGTGCGCGCGACCGAGCGCGAGCGCGAGGGCGAGCCAGGCGGCGGTCACGGGCACGGTCGCGAGCGATATGGCGCCCAAGTCCATCCCCGCGCCGCGCAGCGCGGCGAAGAGCCAGCCGCTCGCGGCGTCTCCGCCGCGGAAGACGACGATATCGATCACGTTCTTGGCCTTGTATTTCTCCTCGCGCGCGAGCACCGTGAACAGCACTTCGCGCGCCGGATTGGAGATCGCGAAATTCGCGGCGCGCTGTGCTGCCTGGAAGGCGATTACCACCCACAGCGCCGGTGTTGCCGCCAGCACGAGGAATCCAAGGCAAAACACCATGGGCAGGAAAGCCGCGGCGGGTCCGGCGCCGAAGCGCGCGATCAGGTGTCCGGTTGCGAGGCACTGCACCAGGATCGTCAGGATCGCGATCGAGAGATCAATGGTGGCGAATATCCGCGTGCGCACTGCCGGGTCGTCGGACGCGGAGGCGACGATGTTCGCCTGCTGGAAATACAGAAACGTCCCCGCGAGCGAAAGCAGCGCCACCCACAAGGCGATGCCGGCGAGGTAGGGCGAGCGCAGCAGCATCGCGATTCCGGCGAGCCAGCCCCCGCCCAGGCCGGCCGCCTCGGGCGGGGCGGCGGATCCCGCGGCGGCGAGCGAGCAGACTTCGGACTTGAGCTGCGTCGCCGCCGTCTCCAGGTGATGCGCGCACAGCACGGCAGCCTCGAGCAAGAGCATCGCCACGATAAGCAGGTTGACGGGCCCGAGCGGCACCGCGAGCCCGACCGTGAGCGCGGGTCCCAGCAGCGCGCCGGCGGATCCGCCCGCGGCAATGAAGCCGAACAGGCGCTTGCCCTGCTCGGAGGCGAACAGGTCGGCCATGAACGACCAGAATACCGACACGGCAAACAGGTTGAATACGCTGATCCAGACGAAGAACACCCGCGCGACCTGGACCTTGGCGATATCGAAGGTCAGGAGCAGCCAGAAGATCGCGATGTTGGCGACGAAGAAATGATAGACGAGCGGAATGAAACGCCTGCGCGGGAGGTAGGCGACCACGGCGCCGAAGAGCGGTACCGCGGCGAGCATGACGAGGAAGGTCGCGGTGAAGAGCGAGGGCAGGTTGCGCACTCCACCGGCGATGCCCATCTCGTCGCGCAACGGCCGCAACACGTAGTAGCCGGCCAGGAGGCAGAAGAAATAGCCGAACGACCAGCATAGCGCGTGCACTTCACCCGGCCGCACCGCGACCACCTTGGCGAGCCATCGGTGCAGCAGCGACTCGTTCATTCCGGGAAAGGCGATCTAGCTGCAGAGATCACGGAGACCCCGGTTCTCCGTGGCGGTTGGGCTTTTCGGTTCTACGGCTTGATGCCCAGGCCGCGGCGCAGCTCGGCCGCCGTCAGCGCCCTGCCGAAGACCGGCGAGCCGGGGTCGAACTCCTTCGCCCGCGCGAGCGGTCCGACCGTGACCGGTTCGAAGCCGGCGTCCTGCACCAGGCGCACGGCGGTTTGCAGCGCAAGCGGGTCGTCGGCCGCAAGCGGGATGGCGATGCGCTCGCCTGCGCGATGCGCTTCGCTCTGCAGGCTGGTGTAGCCGACGGAGTTGAACGCGCGCACCAGGCGCGCGCCAGGCAGGAGCCGCGGGGAGGCGACGCCGGTGCCTTCGGCTCGCGCCTTGAGCGCCATGTCGCCGTCGCGCCCGGGTACCGGGTTGCAGGTGTCGAGCACGATCTTGCCCTTGAGCGAATCTCCCAGATCGCGTCCCAGCTGGGGCAGCGCGGAGTAGGGCACCGAAACGAGCAGGACCTCGCCGAACGCGGCGGCGTCCTTGGGCGTTCCGGCATGGGCCCCGGCTCCGACGCGCGCAGCCAGCGCCTTGTCGTGCGCGAGATCGAGCGACGAAAACATCACCTGGTGCCCGGCCTTGACCCACAGTTCCCCGACTGTCCCGCCGATCCTGCCAGAACCGATGACGCCGATCTTGAGGGACTTCGACGCGCTGCCTTGGGCACGCAACGCCCGGGGCAGGGCGCCCGCGGTGAGGCCGGCGGCAGCGGCCGCAGCCATCTGGAGGAAACTGCGCCGGCTGCTCCTCATCGCGTCATGTCGGTCCATGGGGGAATCTCTCCAAGCGGATATTGGTCAGTCCACCTTCGCGCCGGCGGCCTTGACGATCGGCGTCCAGCGGGCAATCTCCGTCTTGATCATATCGTCCATGACTTCCGGCGAACCCGGAATGATGTTGTAACCGAGGTCGGTCATGCAATGCGCACCTGCGCGCGCCCATCGCCGACGAAACCTTCCTCGCCTCCACCGGACAGTCATCGACTCAGGGCGTGCCTAGCTGAACGCCTGAATTCCCGTCTGCGCGCGCCCGAGGATCAGGGCGTGGATGTCGTGCGTGCCTTCATACGTGTTCACGACTTCCAGATTGACCATGTGGCGAGCCACGCCGAATTCGTCGGAGATGCCGTTGCCGCCCAGCATGTCGCGCGCCATGCGCGCGATGTCGAGCGCCTTGCCGCTCGAGTTGCGCTTCATGATCGAGGTGATCTCGGGCGTATCGGTGCCTTCGTCCTTCATGCGGCCGAAGCGCAGCACGCCCTGGAGCGCCAGGCAGATCTCGGTCTGCATGTCGGCGAGCTTCTTCTGGATGAGCTGGTTGGCCGCGAGCGGCCGGCCGAACTGCTTGCGCTCGAGCACGTACTGCCGCGCGCGGTGCCAGCAGTCCTCGGCCGCGCCGAGTGCGCCCCACGAGATTCCGTAGCGCGCCGAGTTGAGACAGGTAAACGGGCCTTTCAAGCCTTCGACGCCGGGAAGGAGGTTCTCCTCCGGCACGAACACCTCGTCCATCACCACTTCGCCGGTGATCGAGGTGCGCAGGCCGAGCTTGCCGTGGATCTTGGGCGCGGACAGGCCCTTGGCGCCTTTTTCCGCGAGGAAGCCGCGGATCTTGCCGTCCTCGGTCTTCGCCCAGATAACGAACAAGTCAGCTATGGGCGCGTTGCTGATCCAGGTCTTGGAGCCGGTGAGGCTGTAGCCGCCCGCGACCTTCTTGGCCCGCGTCTGCATGCTCGCGGGGTCGGAGCCGTGGTTGGGCTCGGTCAGGCCGAAGCAGCCGACGAGCTCCCCTTTCGCGAGCTTCGGCAGGTATTTCCTCTTGTGCGCCTCGGAGCCGAATTCGTGGATCGGCGTCATGACGAGTGAGCTCTGCACGCTCATGGTCGATCGGTAGCCCGAATCGACGCGCTCCAGCTCCCTTGCGATCAGCCCGTAGCTCACGTAGTTCGCTCCCGCGCAGCCGTACTCGGCGGGCAGCGTCGATCCGAAGAAGCCGAGCGCACCCATCTCGCGGAAGATCGCGAGATCGGGCTTCTCGTTGCGGAAGGCCTCGAGCACGCGCGGCGCGAGCCTGCCTTGAGCGTAGTCGCGCGCGGCGTCGCGCACCATGCGTTCCTGCTCGCTCAACTGCGAATCGAGGAGCAGGGGATCCTGCCAGGAAAATTCGGCCTTCCTGGGCTTGTTCTTCAGCGGCGCGTTCATGGCAGTCGTTCCGTCAGGCTTCGGGGGTAAGCAATGATACGCCGAGCCGCGCCCGGCGCTTGAGCCAGGGGCTGGGGCGGTAGCGAGGATCGCCGTAGAAATCGAGCAGGCGCTCGAGAATCCGGAGGACTCTCTCCGGCCCGATCGCGTTGCCCCAGGCGAGCGGCCCTTGCGGGTAGCCCAGGCCGAGCGTGACGGCCGCGTCGATGTCCGCCGGCGTGGCAATCCGCTGCTGCGCGATGTCGCAGGCGATGTTCACAACCTGGGCGATGACGCGCTGGGAGACGAATCCGGGGGAGTCGTGGATCACCGTCACCGGGACGCCGTCGCTCGCGAGCAGGCCGTGGGCGGCCGCGCGCATCGCGCTCGTCGTGAGGGGCGTGGTCATGAGGGTGCGGCGCTTGTCCTGAGCGAACAGGCAGTCGACCGCCACCGTGCGCGCGGGGTCGAGCTCTTCCTCGATCGCGGAGGTGGTCGCGTCGTGCCCGAGCGGCGCCACTAGGCACAGCGATTGCGCAGCGGGCCGCGGGCCGCGGTCGATGCGCGCGCCTAGTGGTCTCAGAACCTCGGTAAGCTTTCCTCCGAGCTCGAGGGGGCTGACCCAGACGCTCTCGGGGCGCGCGTTGGGCGCGGGCGGCTCGGGAATCACCTCCTGCTTTCCGCCGGCATGGCCGTAGAAGCCGCGCCCGGACTTGCGGCCGAAGAGGCCCGCGTTCACTCGCTGGCCGGTGACCGGCGAAGGTCGGTAGCGCGGCTCGTCATAGTACTGGCGGTAGATCGACTCCATCACCGGGTGTGAGACGTCGAGGCCGGTGAGGTCGAATAGCTCGAACGGCCCAAGGCGAAACCCCGCGACGTCGCGCAGAATCCGGTCGATGTCGTGGAACTCGGCGATGCCTTCCCCCAGAATCCGCAGCGCCTCGGTGCCGTAACCGCGTCCGGCGTGGTTGACGATGAACCCGGGCGTGTCTTTGGCGCGCACCGGCCGGTGGCCGAAGCGTTGCGCAAGCGCGGCGAGCGCCTCGACGACCCAGGGGGCGGTCAGGAGCCCGTCCACCACCTCGACGACTTTCATGAGAGGGACGGGGTTGAAGAAATGAAATCCCGCGACGCGCTCGGGGACCTTGCACGCCGCGGCGATCGCCGTGATCGAGAGCGACGAGGTGTTGGACGCGATCAGGCAGTCCCCGGCGACGATCTTCTCGAGCATCGCGAACAGCTCTCGCTTGGCCTTCAGGTCCTCGACCACCGCCTCGATGACGATGGGACAGGCGGCAAGCGCGGACAGCGAGTCGGCGATGAGGAGATTTACCTGTGCCCGCGCCAGAGCATCCCGGTCGAGCCGGCCCTTTTCGGCGAGCCTCGCGAGCTGCGCGCAAACGGCATCCTTCGCCTCTTTCGCCGCGCCCGGACGGCTGTCGTGGAGCAGCACGCGGATGCCGGCCTGGGCGGCGATCTGGGCGATGCCCCGTCCCATGACGCCGGTGCCGATCACGGCAAGGCTCAAGTCGGGCCGGGTGAGGTCGAGGGGCATCGGGAAGCGTGAAAAAGAGGCGATTCTATCGCGGTTCGACCGCGTCGCTCGTTCACGCGTTGACGTTCAGTCGCGATTTCGGCAAGCTTCGGGCAGCGCGCAGGTTCGTCTACCCGGAGAGAGCCGCATGCATTTGCTCGCACGCACGCTCGCATTGCTCGCGCTGGCCCTAGTTCTGCCGGCCGCGGCGCAGGATTTTCCCTCGCGGCCGATCACGCTCATCTGCCCCTGGCCGCCGGGCGGCTCGACCGACACCCACCTGCGGCGCTTCGCCGAGATCGCCGCCCGCACCCTCGGCCAGACGGTCGTGATCGAGAACAAGCCCGGTGCCGGCGGCACCATCGGCCCGGGCACGGTCGCGCAGAACGCCAAGCCCGACGGCTACACGCTTTCGCAGATGCACATGGGCGCGTTCCGCATCCCGCACATGCAGAAGCTCGCCTGGGATCCGATCCGCGACCTCACTTACATCATCGGCATCTCCGGCTACACGTTCGGCGTGGTGGTGAAGAGCGACTCCCCGTTCAAATCCTTCCAGGACCTGCTCGACTACGCGAAGGCCAACCCGGGCAAGATGTCCTATGGCTCGACCGGCACCGGCACCTCGCCCCACCTCCTCATGGAAGAGGTGTCGATGAAAACCGGCGCCCAGTTCCTGCATGTGCCCTACAAGGGCAACGCGGATTCGACGCAGGCGCTCTTGGGCGGCCACGTCATGGCGCAGTCGGACTCGAGCGGCTGGGGGCGCTTCGTCGACGCGGGCCAGTTCAGGCTGCTGGTCACCTTCGGCAGCCAACGCACCAAGCGCTGGCCGAGCGTGCCGACCGCCAACGATCTGGGCCTGGACATGGTCTATAACTCGCCTTACGGAATCGTCGGCCCGCGCGGCCTGGAGCCGAAGATCGTGAAAACCCTGCACGACGGCTTCAAGAAGGCGCTCGATGACCCCGAGCACCAGAAAGTGCTCGACCAGCTCGACCAGGAGCTGTGGTACCGCTCGAGCGAGGACTACGCAAGCTACGCCCGCGAGACCTTCCAGAAAGAACGGGCGCTGATCGAGCGGCTGGGATTGCTCGCCAAATAGAACGGGAGGAGGAGACAGAGCCATGTTCAACAAGATACTGCTCGCGTACAACGGATCGCGCGAAGGGAAGTCGGCGCTCCTAGCCTGCGCCGAGATCGCGTCCTTCGCCCATTCGGAAACCCACCTTCTCGCGGTGGCCGGGATGCCCTCGAGCATGTTCCTCACCGAAGGCTTCCTCCCGGAGGAGCTGCTCGAGGAGGAAAAGAAGCGCGCTCAGGAAATACTCAACGAGGGCATCGCCCAGCTCAAGCAGAAGGGCTACACCGTCACCGGGCACCTCGCGGTGGGCGAGCCGGTCGAAGAAATCTGCCGGCTCGCCTCGGAGCTGAAGTGCGACGTCATCGTCGTTGGTCACCAGCAGAAAGCCTCGTTCGCCTCGCGCTGGTGGCGCGGATCGGTGGGGAAGACGCTCCTCGACTTCGCGCCGTGCAGCATCTTCGTGGCGCAGACGCGGGGGTGAATGCGGTCCGGCGACTAGTTCGCGTTCGCGCGGCGATAGGACACCAATTCGTCGCGCTCCTTCTTGTACACGACTCCCTTCCAGTTCGTCTCTTCGTATTCATAGGCCACAAAACGGCCGACCGCGGGACTGAACCAGTATCGATGCGTCCCCGCACCTTCGCCGGCGGCTTTGTCTTTCTTCCTGGTCGATCGGTACTTGCTCGTCCCCTCGACTCTCAGCGTGTCGAAGATGCCTGCCGGCACGATGACGCGCTCCTGACGAATCACCTTGAACGTGAAGGTAACCTGCGACAGGGACGCATCGCTATCTTTCTGTGCTGATTCTGTCCAGGTCTTCCCGGGCTGCAGCGGGAAATCGTACTGCGGCCGCCTGGGCGTCCATTTTTCCCATTTTTCGGTTGTCCGCGTTCTGGGAGTGTGGAGCAGGTTCCATGTCCTGTCGGTCACGAAGTTGCCGAAGCGCCATTCCTTCGCCGTCTCGGACGTGAGCGTGAGCGTGTACCGGCTCTTGACCGAGCCGCTCAGCAAATCGATCACCTGATGTGTCCATGTGTCGCCGATGGCCAGTCGCGGCACCGGGATCCCCTTGATCTGCACCGGCGTCGCCGACGGAGGAGCGGAGACCGCGGAGGCCGGAAGCGGCGGCTTCGGAACGAAGATGAAATCGCCCTCCAGGGAGGTGCTCTCCCACGGGATCTGCCTTCCCTTGGAATCGCGCCGCACGCTGGCGCGCACGCGCTTGAACACATCCTCGATCTTGACGCCCGGCTCACGCAGGGAGTGCAGGAGATGCTGCGTATAAAGACCGTTCTCGCCCTGGCCGTCGCTCGCCACCGAGCCGGGAGCGGTGCTAAAGGCGATGAGCGTTCCGACGGGGGCGTCCATTTGCGCGAGCCCGGTGGCGGCCGAGCGGATGCCGCGTGCGAAAGGGTTGTTGCGGCACGCGTCCAGGATCACGATGTTAAGACGGTTGCTTGCCGATTCCATCTTGTCGAGCACCTGGCTTGCGTCCAAGCTGTTGTAGATCACCTCGTCTTCGCGCTCGATATCGGCGTCGACGGGGACCAGGTAATTCCTGCCTTTGACTTGCACCCCGTGACCTGCGAAATAGAAGAGTCCGACACCGCCCTGCTTGAGGGCGTCGCCGAAATCGCGCAGAGCGAGGTGCATGTCCTTCAGGCCGAGGTCCTCCTTTTTCGTGACCGCAAAGCCCGACTCGGCCAGCGCTTTTGCGACCGCCCGCGCATCGTTGACCGGATTCGCCAGGGGAGATTGCTTGTAATGACTGTTGCCGATCACCAGCGCGACCCTGGGTTCAGCGGGCGCAGGGCGGACCGCGGTGGGGGAGATTCTCAGAACGCGGTCTTGCGCGGCCAGGGGCGGCGCGAGCGAAATCCAGAGCAAGAGCGCGAGCGCGACGCGCTGTGCCGCGGCGCGAGCGGGATTCAACTGCGGGTTCAGGATCGTCATGCTCTGAACTCACCGGAGATGTAGCCGAGGGGTGCGGAGTGAACGATCGAGGGCGAGGATTCGTCGCCCCGCCTCCTTGCCTTCCGTTCACATGGCTTTCCCGGACCTCGCGTCAAAGCCGGCCTTCGCCCCAGGGCGTATGGCACCGGTAGGCGCCTGATTGCTTGTGAACAGTTCAATCCTCGATGCATTGAGTTTGACCTCCGCAACTCCGGGCCCGCCGTCGGTGCCCGACTTCGACAGGCTGACGGAAGTCACCAGCACATCGCTGAGCCGCGCCGCAAATGGCGCAGGACCTCCGGGCTGTGCCCTCGTCGACTGGAACTCAACGAGAACCACAGGCAGATGCTGGCCGCGCAGCGCCGCCTGCGCGAACAAGACCGCGGCATCTCCGATCGGAAACATCAGGATGCTGTCCTGGATGCTGGCCCTGCCGGCACCGGCTCCCCCGCTAGGCGTCGAAGGCGCCGGCGCCGAAACCCCCCATGTGAATGCGTTTGCAGCGACCTTGCCGTCATCTCGGGTGCTGAGTCGCGGCCATCCGTCGACGGAGAACAGGATGGTCTGCTGAGCAAAAGCTTCCCTCACACCCAGCAGTGCAAGAAACAGGACGACAACTCGAATCGCGCTGCGCATGGTTCAACTCTCCTTTTTGAACTACCGGAACCTACCAACCGGGTCGCAGCCTCCGCGGCTCTTCGCGGGTGGAGGGCTGCGGCTGGGCGGGGCTCGCCTCCGCCGAGGGCGCGTCGAGCGTCCCCGGTTTGCCCGCCTTGCGCGCGGACTTCGGCAGAAAGAACACGAAATCGCCCTTGTCCAGAAACGGGTCGCGGATCTTGCCGTACTGGGGCGTTTGGGCGCCACGCGTGTAGTTGATGACCGTATCCTCGAGGAACTGGCTGAGCTCGGAGCCCGTGACGTATCCGTCCCGATTCAGATCGGCCTCTCCGGCGAGCGCCGCGACGAACTGGCGGCGGAACACGCTGTCATCGGGGACCTCCTGATCGGCTGCGCCGGCCGTGATGAACTGGCGCACCGGTTTCGTCGTCTTGTCCGAGATCGCCGCGGGGACGGCGCGCGACAGGCCGAAGATCGAGCCCGAGAAGCAGCTGTCGAACAGGAAGAGGGCGTGCTTGGCGTCGATCTGCTTCGCGTAAATCTCGATCTCGAGCATGCTGATCGCCGCAGACCGCAGCGTGCCGCGATCCTTGCCGGGCAGGGGAGCATCCACCGGGATCATGTACCCCATTTCCGGCCCCTGGACGCTCTTGATGGTGTGGCCGTGGCCTGCGTAGTAGAACAACAGGCGGTTCGTCTGGTCTTGCCCGTACCTGGAGATGAAGGCGCGCATCGACTGATCGAAGTCCGTGCGCGTCGGATCCATCACCGTGGTGACGACGAAGCCGTGCTTTTCGAGGGCGGCTTTCACGAGCACAACATCCCTCTTCACGCCCGGCAGCTTGGGCCAGTACTTGTACGCACTGACGCCGACCACAAGCGCATAGCTCTTGCCGTAGAGATCGACTACGCCTTCTCCGGTGTCCAGCCGCAGGACGGCTTGCGCCGGCAGCGCAAGGAGCGCGAGGAGAAATGCCAGGCTGCGCACGGGCCGCTCAGTACACCAGTCCGACGGCGAGGGTGGTGATCGTCTTGCGCACGTCGCGGCCGCCGCTCGGCGGCGTAGAATCCAGCTCGAAGTTGTAGTTGAGCATCCGCAGCTTGACGTAGTAGCCCAGGCCGCGCCTGAAGTCACCCGACCAGGTCAGGGACGCGCTGGTGCCGGTGCTCTTGCCCGGCCCAGCGCCGGAATCGCTGTCGAAGTCCCCGTACGCCACACTCGCCGAGAGCTGCCCGGTCTTGCCCACCGAAAACGCGTAGCCGAGGCCCAGGTAGGGGCCTTTGTCGGTCTGCCTCGAGAACAAGTCGCCGCTGCGCCAGAAGTCGTATCTCGCGTAGTGCCAGCCAGTGAACACCGAAAGTTGGTTCTTGAATCCGTAGCCTAGCGTGAAGTCGGCGACCGACGTCTGCACGATCTCGTTGTTCGTCGGCGTGCCGCCCTGGTTGAAGGGGAGCTCCGTGTCGAACCCGACGAAGAATCCGCCGAAGCTCTTGCTCACGCCGAAGTCCACGATGCCGAACTGGTGCGTGCTCGTGCTCGCGCTGCGGTCGACGAACTTAAGCGAGGTGACTCCCAGCCCCGTGCGAAAGACCGCGCTGTCGGAGTCCTCCTGCGCCTGCGCCGCGGACGGTGCCCCGAGCGCAAGGAGCCCGAGAAGCACGAGCCAAACGCCGGTCAAACCGAAGAACTCTCTCGAGACCCTATATTTAGCAGTCATTCCCTCCGCCCTCCCTATTCATGATTGAACCACCTCGTCACGACGACATCGTCGGCTCCGCTCGGCGCGGCAAAGGCCTGGGGCGTAAACGAATACCGCTGGCCCGATTCGCCCTGCACCGCGCTCGGCGTGCCCATCTGCACCTTCACGAGACCGCGCATGACCGAGCCGGGCATCGCCACCTCGCGCACGGCGCGAAAATTCTGGGGGGGGGCGGAGCGGGGGGTCTGGGCGAGCTGGGTCAGCGGTCCTTCGATGTCCTGCCGCGCCGTGCGAGAGGCGACGAAGAATACCTGCTCGACGCCTTTGTATTGATCCAGGCCGTACCACGCCGTGCCTTCCGGTACGACGTATTGCTGGTTGGCGCGCACCGGATTCGTCTGGCCGGAAGCCGGGTCCGGGAATATTCGCGCGATGTAACCCGTCGCGTCGGCGCCGATCACGTAGACGTAGCAATCGCAATTGACACGGAAGGAAAATTTCGTCACGTCGCCCTTGCGCGGGTCCTTGCCGCCATCGCGCAGGGTCTCGCCGTCCTGAATCGGTTTCGGGTCGGTTCGGCGCGCGGCGCGATCGCCCGCGCGCTGGGCCAGTATGGCCGCGTCGAGAACGATTGCCGCGGAAGACCCGTACGGGTCCTGGCCGTACTGCGCGGTTTGATACTGGGGAGACTGGCCCGAAGGGTAGGGTGATTGTCCGCTGCTCGGATACGCGCCTTGCGCGGACGGCGCGCTTCCGTACGGCGATTGCGCATCGCCTGCGACGGACGGATAAGGGCTGCCCTGTGGATAGGCGCTGGCTTGTGACGCGTAGGGATCGTTCTGAGTCGAACCGTACCCGCCTTGACCCGTCTGCGGATAGGCGCCCTGACTCGGGTATGCGCTGGACGCGGTCTGACTTTGCAGCCTCTGGGTCGTCTTGGAGTAGACGCCCTGCACCAAGTCTTGGACCTTGCTCGCGTATCTTTGCGAGTAGTTCGCCGAAGCCGAGGAAATCAGATCGGCTCCGAACTTCACCGCAAGCGGCGCAACCAGCGAGGCGCATCCCGCGCCGAAAGCGATTCCCGCCAGCACGAGGCCGACACCCATCGCCGTGGCAGTCCTGACAGCGCCCTTCGCAGGCTCTCGCTCGGCCTTCGAACGTGTCATTTTGGTTCCCCTCCCCTCGTCACGCCGGTATACCCCGTACGTGCGCCTCCGCTTATGGCACTTTATGTGCGAGTCGCCTCTACGCGGCAACCATCATAACGCGCGGACGGATCCCGTGTTGACACGCCTACGGCTCGACTCGCCCGACCCTCACTGAAGCGTCATGAATTGCAATACCGCTTCGCCGACGACGGGTCGCGGCGCGCTCGGCCCTTTCTTGCCCGGATCGCCGATCATGTTGACCAACACCAGCCCGCGGGTGCGCTTGACGGCTTCACTCGGATCGGTCCCGATCAGGTAGAGATTCCGCGAGGGATCGAACCGGGTGGGAGGCAATGCCCGCTCGGGGCTCTCGCTCGTCGCGAACACCTGAACAGCCTCCAACCCGAACGGCGGCTCGACCGCGAACTGGCCGACTGCCTGCCACTGGTTCGTTCCCTCGGCGTCGACCCGCCGCACGAAACGGCTGCCGCCGGCCGGCGTGCCGATCTCCATAAGGTAGCTCATATGCGTGTTCGCCTTCTCCACGTGTCCGACGATGTAGTAGTAGCCGGGCTGGTCCAGCTTCACCTGCAGCTGGTCCCGGTCCCCAGGATGATAGTAAAGGCCGCGGCGTCCTCGCCCGGTTCGGACATCGACGCCCATGACCCCGTCGGTCCGACCGGATTCCGGTACGGCGCCTCCATCCGGCAAATCGACGCGCACGAGTCCGCGGCTGAGCGCTTCCGCGAGTCCCTTCGCGGAAGGGAGCGCGCGAAAACTCCGGTCGGCCGTGTTCCGCAGCACGAACACGAATCCTCGCTTGGTGTTGAACGATGCATCCAGGAGAAACAATTTCAGCAGAATTTGCCCTTCCACCGTTTCGTAAGTGCCGTCGAGCGCATAGCGTGCGGCTCGATCGGCTGCCGGCGGGCCCAATTCGCGGCGGAGATCGTCTGCGATCCGGCCGGAGAGCCCGGTTACTTCCGAGTTTTCGGCGCGAACCGGAGCGACGACCTGTACCCTCGAAATGTTCGAGCGATCGAGGGCGATCTTGACGGTCCTCGCGAGGTCTTTGGGGTCGGAAAGCGGAGACAGGTTCTTCACGGCCAGGCGCTCGAGCGCCGCCTGATCCAGCCTCGTCTCGGGAACAGGCCTGGAAGAGAAATGCCGCAACACCGCTGCGATGCGCCGGTGCTGGTCGAGCCACGCGAACCACTCGGCGAACTGCGCCGGCGTCCCCTGATCCTCGGCGATGCGCGCGGGATCGACCTTGCGCAGCCGCTCCGCCAGCCACCCGGCCTCGCGCTCGTAGGCGGCGAGGCTCGCGTCCGTAAGGCGGGCCTCGTAGCGCAGCCGGTTTCCGCCGGCGCGGGCGCTCTTCATCTCGATGCCGATCAGCGGAAACTCGCGCCCCTCGACAAACGCGCGCCGCGCGGCGTCGGTCTGAAGCCGGAGGACGACCACGCGCTGCAGTCGATACGCGAGATCCTCCCGCGCCGCGGCGCGGGCGGCATCCTCGAGGTCCGCGGAGCCGTAGCCGGTGAGAAGAACGGCTCCCGAAGCGGGAAGGGCGAGGACGCCCAACAAACACGCGGCGAGAAACCGGGCGCAGCGACCTCGTGCTGGCGTGGAGTACGGCATTCGACCGCTCGCGTTTCGACCCGGGGATCCAGGCTCTGCCTAGATCCTGAAATCGGCGGTGACGGCCTCGCAATACATCTCGACCTTCGAGCGGCGCAATGTGTCCTGAGGTCCGCTCGGCGTGTCCGGCGCCACTTTATAGATGCCCAGATTGAAGAAATTCAGCGCGAGCAAGACTGTCTTGAGGTCGGCGGATAGATACTCCAGCACTCCCGGGCGTTCCCTGTCCTGGCCGTTGTTGCCCTTGAGGACGAAGTCTTCGTGCCAGGCGTAGAACGGCGCGGCGGAGGAATCCGCTACCGTGATGACTAGATTAGGGACTTCGATTGCTCCCGGTTGGGCGGAATAGACTCCGGCTTTCCCGGCGCCGGTCTCCGCAGTCGCGACTTTGACCTCGATCGATTCGATCTTGCTCGTGCGCACGGTTGCCTGCTCCAATCCCTGAATCCTCAGTCTGAAGTTGGAGCGCAGCAAATGCGCCATCTGGCGAGATTGAAGGGGAAGAGGTGCGCCCTTGGACGGGCCCAGCCTGACCGTCTCCGGGGAAAACGTCACGGCGAGTCTCGCCTGATCCTTCGACGATCCGTCGCAGGAGGGGAATTCGACTTCGGTGATCAGGGCGTTGAAGAAGTTCCGTCGTCCCACTTCCCTGTTGGACATGTCGAACTCGACAATCGCGCCGTTCTTTCTGAGGAACCGCGGACGGGGTTCGATGCTCGACTTGATCCAGTCGTAAAAGGATCTCGGCATCGGCAGTTGGGTCTCGATCGTGACCGGTTCGACCCGGACCGAGCCGAGATGCTTGCGCTGGACGAAATCCTGATTGGATTTTTCCTTGATCACGTCCCCGGTGGCATTCCCTCCGCTAAAACCGGTCAGAAGCCCGGCAAATGCGCCGTCAAGTTCCAGTCCGTAGCGGCCACCGATGTACGAACGCGCTGCCGCTCCGTAAGCTTCGGCTGCCCAATTTGCCGCGAGCGCGGGCGCCCCCAGGGCCAACAATCCGGCGCGGCCGGTCCTGCGCAAGAATTGCCGCCGCGCGGCGGAAATTCCATCTGCTGCGTCCAGTTCATGGCGTTTTTTGGTCATGATCCCTCCCAGAGCTTCTCGCGTTGGTTCCTTCCCTTTAGCCGGCCTTGATCGTATTCACCAGCACGCCGACTTTGCTGATCTCGACTTCGACGGTGTCGCCGGGCTTCATCCACACCGGCGGATTGCGGCGCGCGCCGACGCCGCCCGGCGTTCCGGTGACGATCACGTCGCCCGGCTCGAGCGGGGTGAAGATCGAGATGTAGCTGATCAGGCGCGGAATGCGGTGGATCATCTGCGCGGTGGTGGCGTGCTGCATCACCTCGCCGTTCAGTCGCGTCTCGAGCGTCAGCTCCTCGTTGTCGGCGATCTCGCCGCGCGTCACCATCCACGGCCCGAAGCCGCCGGTGCGGCTGAAGTTCTTGCCCGCGGTCCACTGCAGGGTGTGGCGCTGCCAGTCGCGCACCGAGCCGTCGTTGTAGCAGGCGTAGCCGGCGAGGTGCTTCCAGGAGTCTTCCTCCGAGATGCGCCGGCCCCGCTTGCCGATGATGACCGCGATCTCGCCTTCGAAATCGAGGTTGGTCGATTCCGCCGGCATGAGGATCGGCTGGTTGTGCGCCACCTGCGACTCGGCGACGCGGATGAAGAGCGCGGGGTTCTCGGTCTTGTCGCGACCGGTCTCGACGCGGTGCTCCTCGTAGTTCAGGCCCACGCAGACGATTTTCCCGGGGTTCGGAATCACGGGAAGGAAGGTGACTTTGCTGAGCTTGAAGTCCGCTTTCTTCGCGGCCTTGGCGATCTTCTGCGCCTGCGCGAGCCCGTTGCCCGCGATCAGGCTGCGCAGGTCAGGGTATTTCCGGCCGATGCGGCGCGTGAGATCGACGATCCCGTCTTCGGCGACGACGCCGTAGCCGGCGCCCTTGGATGTCTTGTAGCTGGCGAGCTTCACTGTGTGTTCCCTCCTCGTGAAGCCCGCTAGTTTACCGCATGGTCGCTCTAGAACCTCATGGTCGCTCCAGCGACGACCGCCCAGTCGACCGCGAGCTGGATGCCGTTGTAGAAGCGATACACCGGCAGCTGCACGAAGCCGTACAGCTGGAGGTCGTGGGTGATCGCGTAGGCGAGGCCCGGGCTGATGAATACCGTCCTCGAACCGCTTACGTCGGGCTCGGAGTTCGCTCCGGAGTCCTTGCCCTTGACCATGGCATTGAGCTGGAGCAGCGCCTGCCAATCCCCGGCGAAGGGATAGCGATAGCCGACGTTGAGCTGGAACTGGTTGCCGGGCTTGTACTCGTCCTTGGTGCTCACTGCCTGCTGATACAGGACCTGGGCGAACCAGCTCGAGTCCTCGCCCATCCCCGGCGCGGAATAGTAGCCGCCGAGCACCGCGTCGGTGCTCCCCGTGCCGGGCTGCAGCATGCGCTCGGCGACGGCGCCGTCGGCGTTCGCCACTTTGTAGCTCCCGGTCGGCAGCTTCAGCCCGAAAGTGAGACCGTAGCCGACGAGCGGGTCCTTTTCGTTGTCGAAGCGATAGTAGCCGAGCACGCGCGCGTCGCCGGCCTTGGTGAAGTCCCACTTCTCGAAGGTGTTCGCTCCGGTCGGATCCGCGTAGTGCGAGTGCGAGCGGCTCACCACCGGCAGCGAGGCGGAAACAGCCCAGTTATTGGTGAACGCGTAGTCGTAAGTGGCGATCCAGTTCCGGTTGATGGTGCGCACCTCCCTGATGTCCTCGTTGTCGTCTTCGGGCGAGATCTGCTTGGTGCCCGAGCGCAGATGCTTCTGATCGACGTACTCGAAGTGCAGGTCCAGTTTCGAGGTGCCGGCCTCGTGTCCGACGCCCTGCGTCGCCCAGTTGGTGTTGAGCACGCAGAAAGCCGAGCCGCAGGAGCCTTCAGCGACGCCTGCGGCAAGGAGGGGCGCCAGACCGCAGGCGATTGCAATTCGTTTCCTCATCTCTTTTTCTCCGGCAATCTTCAACCGCACGGCCTCGGGCGCGCGGAAAAACCATACAGCGGCAGCCGTACCCTATGGAGCGGGCCAGGCAGTAGTGCAGCGTGGGATGCGGCGGCTGAGGGGTATCGTCACGGCGCTCTTTTAGCACGGACGCCGGCCGCTTTCCACTTGCTGGATGCCCCGGCCGTTCTGGTATTCTCCGCTCGATGAAAGGAAGACTGGAAGACCGGCGCCTGCTCACCGGGCGGGGCAGATTCACCTCCGATTGGGACTTTCCGAACCAGGCCTACGCCGCGTTCCTGCGCTCGGACCGGGCGCACGCCGAAATCGTCTCGATCGATTGTTCCGCCGCGCTCGGCGCGCCGGGCGTGCTCGCCGTGCTCACTGGAAAGGACATCGCCGAAGCCGGCTACAAGTCGATCCCGACCAATCTGGGCGTCAAGGACCGCTTCGGCGAGCCGCTGAAGAAGCCGCCGCGCCCGGTGCTCGCGCAAGGCAAGGTCCGCCACGTGGGCGAGTGCGTCGCTTGCGTCGTCGCCGAGTCGCCGCACGCGGCGCAGGACGCCGCCGAGCTGATCGCGGTCGAGTACCGCGAGCTGCCCGCGGTGACGGTCGCGGAAAAGGCGCTGCAGCCCGGGGCGGCGCAGCTGCACGCCGAGCTGCCCGGCAATCTTTCCTTCGATTGGGTCGCGGGCGACGAGGCCGCGACCGAGGCGGCGTTCCGTTCCGCCGCACGGGTCGTCAAGCTCAAGCTTGAGAATCCGCGCATGGTCGGTAATCCGATGGAGCCGCGCGCCTGCCTGGCGGCCTACGACTCCGCGTCGCAGAAATACGCGCTCTACGCCTGCACCCAGGGAACGGCGGGGATGCGCGGCCAGCTGGTCTACACGATGGGCGTGCCGGACGAGAAGATCGACGTGATCGCCGAGGACGTAGGCGGCGGCTTCGGCGTGCGCTTCAACATGTACCCCGAGTACTGCGCGGTGCTGCTCGCGGCGAAGAGGTGTGGGAGGCCGGTGAAATGGACGGGCAGCCGCTCCGAGGTATTCCTCTCCGACGAGCAGGGCAGGGACGTCGCGAGCGAGAGCGAGCTCGCGCTCGACGCCTCGGGGAAATTTCTGGCGCTGCGCTTCAGCTACGTCGCCGACCTCGGCGCCTATCTCGCCCCGACGGGCCCGTTCATCAACACGCAGGGCGTCGTCGCCTGCCTGACCGGCGTGTACGACGTGCAGGCGGCGTGCGCGCGCGTGAAGCTCGCGGTGACCAACAAGTCGCCCGGCGCCGCCTACCGCGGCGCGGGCCGGCCGGTGATGTCCTACATGCTCGAGCGCTTGGTCGAAGAAGCGGCGGTCGAGCTCGGCATGGACCCGGCCGAGCTGCGCCGCAGGAACCTCGTGACCAAGGGGAAATTCCCCTACCCGACGGTGAGCGGCTTCGCCTACGACTGCGGCGATTTCGAGGGCGTGCTCTCGGACGCGCTCGCCGCCTCGGACTGGGCGGGGTTCGCCGAGCGGCGAGCGCGATCGCGCTCGCGCGGGTTGCTGCGCGGCCGCGGCATGGCGGCGTACATCGAGGCGAGCGGCGGAGGCTTCGCGCCCTCCGACCAGGTCGAGCTGCGCTTCGGCGCCGACGGCACGATCACCATGTATGCCGTGTCGCATTCCCACGGGCAGGGCCACGAGACGAGCTACGCGCAGATCGTGTCGGGCGTGACCGGGCTGCCGATCGAGAACTTCCGCCTGCGCAACGGCGACCCCGCGGTGCGCCTGGTCGGCAACGCGACCGGCGGCTCGCGCTCGCTCCTCGGCGTCGGCAGCGTGATGCAGCTTGCGGCAAAGCAGGTCGTCGAGAAGGGACTCGCCCTCGCCGCGAAGGACCTCGAGGCCGCCGCCGCCGACATCGAGTTCGCAGACGGCAGCTACCGGATCAAAGGCACCGACCGCGCCGTGACTCTGCTCGCGCTGGCGAAGAAATACGCGGGCTCGCCCCAGGCGCTCGACGTCAGGACCGAGGGCAAATTCGGCGTGACCTTCCCGAACGGCTGCCACGTCGCCGAGGTCGAGATCGAGCCCGAGACCGGCGTCACCGAAATCGTGAAATTCACAGCCGTCGACGACGCGGGCAACATCGTCAACCATCAGATCGTCGAGGGCCAGATGCAGGGCGGCATCACCCAGGGGGCCGGGCAGGTGTTCGGTGAGGTTGCCGTATACGATCCCGAGACCGGCCAGCTCCTGAGCGGGAGCTTCATGGACTACCCCATGCCGCGCGCGGGCCTGGTGGGCGGCCTTTCGCTTCGCGAGCACCCGGTGCCGACCGCCTCGAACCCGCTGGGCGCGAAAGGCGTCGGGGAGGCCGGGGTCAGCGGCTCGCTGCCGGCGATCATGAACGCGGTGGCCGACGCGCTGCGGCAGGCGGGAGTAACCCGGTTCGACATGCCGGCGACGCCCGACCGGATCTGGCGGGTGCTTCGCGACGCGGTTTGACTTTGGGTAACCCTGGCTGCATGATTTTGCGAGCCGATCGCAACGGTCGGCGGAACACCACGAGGGAGCGAGCCATGCGCAATCTGATTCGAGCCGCAGCCGGTTGCCTAATCCTTGCCGCGGCATCCGGGGTTCATGCGCAGCAGACCGTCGTCTACCAGGTCGACGGCTGGCCAAGGATGAGCACTCGCGCGGACGGCAAGCTCGAGGCGTGGACGTTCTATATGAACGTGCAGCACCAGGCATCTGCGGCGGCGGGGGCTGGAGGCGGCGCCGGGCGCCCCACCATCGCCCCGTTCACGCTCCTCGTGCCCGCGACAGAACCCCTGCTGTACTTCATCCGGGCCTCGCTGCGCGGCGAGCGCCTGACGTCGGTGCTGATCGAGACCTTGAGAGGGGGAGCCGCGGGCAAGGCGGGCGGCAGCCCCGCTCCGTTCGCCGTGCGTCTCCACGACGTTTTCGTCACCCAGGTGGAGCTGAGCCAGAGCTCCTATGCGGGCGGGGGGTCAGTCTCGGTCAAGCTCGAGGCCCAGATGGTCGAGTTCTTCGGCTCCTCCATGACCCCGGAGGGCAAGATCTCGCCGGCGAGCAAGGCCGGCTACGACGCGAGGAGCGGCAAGGTCTTCTGAGGGCCGTCGGCGCTGTCGACACCGCGCCATGAACCACGGCAACGTCTCAACGGACATCGCCAAGGGCCTGAAGGTCCTCCGCTCGAGGATCGCCAAGGCGAAGATACCCTCGTCCAAGCTCGACGAGAGCCTGAACATCGCGACCTGGAACATCCGCGAGTTCGGGAAGAAGGCGCGCAGCGAGGCGGCGATCCACTACATCGCCGAAATCCTCGACCAGTTCGACCTGGTGAGCATCGCCGAGCTGCGCGACAACCTGGGCGATCTCGAAAAGGTCCTGAGCATCCTCGGCCCCTACTGGCGGGTGATCTACTCCGACGCGCTCGCGGACGACGGCGGCAACGACGAGCGGATCGGATTCGTCTACGACAAGCGCGCGGTGGCTTTCACGGGATTCGCGGCTGCCGCCGACGCGCCGCGCACCAAGGTCGGCGATCTCTACCTGCCCCAGTTCGACTGGTGGCGCGAGCCGTTCATGGCGTCCTTCAGCGCGGGCAATTTCGATTTTGTCCTCCTCGCCGCGCACGCGCAGTGGGGAACCCCCGCGGGCCGGACCGCCGAGCTCAAGTCCCTCGCCGAATGGGTGGACCTGAAGAAGAAGGAGAAGACCT
>Ga0326726_10000813_pt1 | contig 28514 bp, 26 predicted proteins | sample MHFenrmetagenome_2_FD_207603 | JGI IMG/M metagenome (GOLD analysis project Ga0326726, IMG submission 207603) | Lab enriched peat soil microbial communities from Michigan Hollow, Ithaca, NY, United States - MHF15MN | ecosystem: Environmental > Terrestrial > Soil > Wetlands > Peat | place: USA... | reverse complement strand
AATGGGGTACGCCGACGGCGCTCATCGTTAAAATTAAACGCCGGGCGCGCCTGACGAGACTCGGCGTGCCATCGCGGGGCGGCAGCCCTCGGGCGGCCACGCCAGAAGTCCAACAGCGCAGGGTGTGAGCAGGACCGTGGCGGCGGCACGATCCGTGCGAGCTGCCGCTTACTCCGGCGACAGCGTCACCGGAACTTCCGTAACGGTATCGACGGGAATCTGGTTGGCGCTCGCCGCCTTACGCACTGCCGCCTCGCTTGGCCCCTCGTAGATGCAGTACGTCTTGGTCTTGTCGACGTTGGCGTAGGACGTCACCCACTGCACGCCGTACTCGGCGTTGGTAGCGTTGACCTTGGCTTTGCCCGCTGCGTCGAGACCATCGAGTGCGCCTGGCGCGAAGGTTCGCTCGATCAGATAGCGGTGACGTTCTGCGCCGGCCGTTTCTGAGTGCGCAGGTATTTCCGGATCCAGATCGACCGGTACCTCCGTCACGCGGTCCACCGGCAATGCGTTGAGTGCCGCGGCTTTGCGGATCGCCGCCTCGCTCGGTCCCTCGTAGACGCAATAGGTCTTGGTTTCGTCAGCGTTGGCATAGGAGCTGACCCAGCGCACACCAACCGACGCGTTGTTGGCGTTTACTTTTGCCTTCGTCGTGGCATCCAGACCCTCGAGGGCATGGAGTGGAAAGGTGCGTTCGACCAGGTAGCGGTGCATGTTGGCGTTCAAGTCGGACGCCATGGCCGAATGGGTAGGGGCATCGTCCGCCGCGAACGCGCGGGCAAGAAACAGGACCGACAGTACTGCAATGAGACCTTTCATTGTCGTCTCCAGAGGAGGATTTGGGGTACTGAGGATCGTGCCGCGCAGGACGCGAGGCGAAATCGGCAGGACCACCCATTTTGAACGGTAGACCTACCCAGATTAGGGCAGGCCAGCGACGTAGCGGATGCGAACCGGCATCACCGCGAGCCGATCGAAGAGCCGCGCTTCGGCGCGAATCGGCCACCAGTCGTAGAGAAAGATCTCGAGCGGCCCCCACATCGCGACCCATCCGCCGATCAGGAGGCTCTCGCGCAGCAGGTTGGCGATGCCGCCCGGTTGTAACCAGTTTCCGACCAGCTGACTCGCGCCGAACGACGCCACTAGGAAAGCAAGCCCGATAACGAGACTGATGCGCCCGCGATGAAAGAGCTGTCGCAGTCGTCGCCGCGTGGCTGTGCTCCGACCCTCGAAGAACTGGTGAATCGCGTTGCGCAGGACCACGGCCTCGTCCGTCGCTCCAGCACCCTGATCGACATGGACCAGCAGACCCAGTGGAGCATCGTGAGGCAGCTCCCTGCCCCAGCTCACAATGAACTCTTCTGCGTTCGGGTCGAGATCGCGGTCACGAAACGGCGCAGGGTCCATCGCGTTGAACAATCGCTTCAGCTCAGCGACGTGCACCTCGATGACGCTGGCGCCTTCGGGAATCGTGTCGCCGGCTGATGCTTCCTCGGCCATTGGCGACCACAGTATATGCCCTCGCGCCGGTGATTCCCGAGGCGCTGGACCAAGCTCCGCCGACGGCCGCGAGCGGAGCTATTGGCCGTCGGCTGGAGCGAGTCGTTGGGCGATGAGCGAAGAACCCGCGGCGTTATTCCGCCAAGCTGACGCCCGAGCCACCCATCTCCTTCGGGACGTCTTTCAACTTCGGCAACCCGTCCTTGATGTGCAGCTTAGTTTCCTGATAGTTGACGTGGACCGCGGGCTGGTACGGAAAGTCCGGAATGATCGCCGCGTACACGTCGGTCAGCCCCCAGAGAGGGTGCTCAGTGAGGAGGTGGCCTCCGCACTTCTTGCACCACTTGCGATAACTCTTCGGCGTCTTGTTATAGGCGCCGATGTTCTCTGCGCCCTCCGTGATCCGCACTGCTTCGGGCTTCCACAGGCTGAAGGCATTTACAGGCCCTGCCGACCAGTGGCGACACGAGTCGCAATGGCAGTAGCCCATTGCGGCCGGCTCGCCGCTCACCGTCAACTGAACCGCGCCACAGAAGCAGCTACCCTTATAAGTCTTACCGTTACTCACGAATGCACCTCCAGATAAAGACGAGACGAAAGAGACCCGAGCGCAACTATTTCATCGAATGCGGATCTACCGGGTGATCACGATCTCGAGGTACTCGCTTGGCACCACCATGGAGCGGTCCTCCGAGCGATTGAACTGATCGATCAACATCCGGAGATCGCGCTCGAGCGCGGCTTGCGCCGCGGGTTCCAGCGCGGCGAAGGCCTTGAGTACCGGGCCGTAGTAGGTCTTGAAGACGTCCAGCCAATGATCCGGCGAACGATAGCGAAACACGAAGCTCCGCTGCGCCAACTTGATCGAGGCCGCGCGCGCCTCGAACAGCTCGGCGATCCGCGCCCGCGTGCCCCACAGGGCGGGCGACTTGGCGCCCGGCGCCGGTGGAATGTACTGGCCAATGGTCTTGAAGAGCTGGCCGATGAAGCCCTCGGGCGTCCAGTTGGCAAGGCCGATCTTGCCGCCGCGCCTGCAGACGCGGATCATCTCGGCCGCAGCGCGGTCATGGTCGGCGGTGAACATCACCCCGAAGGTCGAGACGACCACGTCGAAACTGCTGTCCGCAAACGGCAGCGCTTCTGCGTCGGCCTCGCGGAATTGAATAGAGAGCCGTTCCGCTGCGGCGCGTTCGCGCGCGTTGCCGAGCAGCGCGGGCACGTAGTCGCTGGCGACCACGTCGCACCAACGCCGGGCAGCTGCGAGGGAAGCATTGCCGTTGCCGGCAGCGACATCCAGCACCTTCTGTCCGGCGCGGACGTCGAGGGCCTCGCACAGCTCCTCGCCGACGATCTGCAATGTGGTGCCGACCACGGCATAATCGCCGGCCGACCAGGCAGCCTGCTGGCGGGTCTTGAGCGCCTTGAGGTCGACCTGGCTGACGGCCTGGCGGTTTTGAGCACTGGTAGCAGTGGCTATGTCCATGTTCATTCTCCGGGTGATCAAGCGATGTTCTGGGCGCAACCGTAGCGACCAGACGTGGTGGCGAACGTGGTAGTCGGCGTGGAAACGCCTGTGGAACCTTCGATCCAGGTGCGGATGCTCGGGCGCATGGCGATCAGCCGGGACGGCGTTGCGCTGGCGTTGCCGGCATCGCGCAAGGTACGCGCACTCTTCGCCTATCTGGCGCTGGCGCCCCGCGCCGTGTCGAGAAGCCAGCTCTGCGAGCTGCTGTGGGATGTTCCCAACGATCCACGCGGCGAGCTTCGCTGGTGCCTGAGCAAGATCAGGGGCATCGTGGATGAGCGTAACCGCCGACGCGTCTCCACGCGCGAGGACACTATCCAGCTCGACCTGTCGGATTGCTTCGTCGATGCGATCGAGGTTACCCGCGCGATTGAGCAGGGCATCCACACACTCGCTCCGGAACGGCAACAAGCGCTCGCTGCGCTGTTCAATGGAGACTTCCTCGATGGCCTGGAGATCGAGCGCAGCCCGATCTTCGACGGCTGGGTCACCGCCCAGCGGCGGCGACTGCGCAGTTGTCAGGCCGCGCTCCTGGAGCATCTCGTCAAGAGCGTTCCCGAACCGGAAGCGCTCGCGTACCTGGAACGATGGCTCCAGATCGCACCATTTGATCAGCAGGTGCACGAGCTCTTGCTGACGGCGCTCGCCCGGCGCGACCGGATCCGCGAGGGTGAGGAGCATCTGGCGGCGACAGTTCGGCTTTTTGAAGCAGAGGGTCTCGATGGCGCCCCACTTCGCGAGGCTTGGCGATCTGCCAGGGCGCAAGCGACCAACCCGCCACGCGTCCGAGACATCAGTCCCGTCGTGACGGTCGCGGCCGTTAGCGAACGTGACGTCAGCGCCAGCCCTGCAGCGCGCCGCGCTTCCATCGCCGTAATGCCGTTCGTCGACGCGTCTTCCGCGACGGGCGCGCGCGGCGGGACCGCCGATGCGCTCGCCCACGACGTCATCACGAGGCTCGCCAAACTGCGGAGCCTCTTCGTCATCGCCCAGGGAACTGTATTTGCCCTGCATGAGCGAGGCGTCGGTCCGGAAGAAGCCGGCCGGATGCTCAACGTCGATTACGTCGTGAGCGGATCGGTGCGGCTCGACGGCCAGCGTCTCGCCATCAACGTCGAGCTGTCCGAGACTCGCAGCGCCCGCATCGTCTGGGCGGAAATCTATAACCACAAGTTAGACGATGCATTCCTCATCCTCGACGAGATCGGCAACCGGATTGTGGCTTCCATCGCCTACGAGATCGAGACCATCGAGCGCAACCGCGCGATCCTGAGACCGCCGAACTCGCTCGATGCCTGGGAGGCTCACCATCGCGGCCTGTGGCACATGTACCTCTTCAACAAGGCCGACAACGAGCGCGCTCAGCATTTTTTTGAGACGGCGGTGCATCTCGACCCGACCTTCGCGCGCGCCTACGCCGGCCTTTCCTTCACCCACTTTCAGAACGCGTTCCAGAACTGGACCAAGCGCGAGCTTGAGATCCATCGCGCTTTCGAAGCCGCGGGGCGCAGCCTCATGCTCGACGATCGCGACCCCGCCGCACACTGGGCCATGGGACGCGCGTTATGGCTCCGCGGCGCCCATGACCAGTCCGTAATCGAGCTCGAGCGGGCCATCGATCTGAGTCCGAACTTCGCCCTGGGTCACTACGCGCTGGCATTCGTGCTTTCGCAGACGGGCGATTCACGCGCCGCCATCTCGTCCGCCGATCACTCGCGCCATCTCAGCCCCTTCGACCCGTTGCTGTTCGCGATGCTCGCCTCACGCGCCGTGGCGTTGGTGCGTCTCGGCGAGTTTGAGGAAGCCGCCCGTTGGGCTGTCAAGGCGGCTGCACGGCCAAACGCGCACCAACATATCTATGCGATCGCTGCCTTGAGTCTGGCGCTTGCCGGCTCACTCGATGAGGCGCGCACCCATGCCGCAGCGATTCACCGAACGGCTCCGCGGTACCAAGTTGCGGATTTCCTCAAAGCCTTCCACTTCGATGCGCACAGCGCCGCCCTATTCAGCAAAGGCGCCAAGCTGATAGGAATGGCCTGACCGGCTGACAGGTCGACATCAGTTGGCTGCTTTCGCCAGCGGCGTCGGCTCGAGGAAATCGATCGGCCGGCCGACAGTGAGTGCCTCTCGGAACCCAGTATTCATGGCGCGAGACGGCGCGTCGGCCTCGACGCCGAGCGCCTCGACCACTTTCGAAAAGAACGCACGCCCGGCGACCGTCGCCACCATATCGAAGATCTCGGCGTCGGTGAAACCGCGTTGCTTGAGCCGCTCAACGTCGGCAGCGGTGACGGCGGATGCGTCGCGCGCCACTTTGCGGCCAAACACCAGCATCGCGGCCTCCGCTGCCGATAGCGACGGCGGCGCTTCGCCCCTGGCCATTGCCTGAACGTCCTCCATGGAGAAGAACTTGGTGAGCGCCTGGGCATGCGCCAGCGTGCACAAGGTGCTGCGCAACTCGTGTGCCGCGATGAACGTCAGGAGCTCAGTGCGCCTCTGGTCCATGTGACGCTTGATGCCGGCCTGCAGCTGCGCCCACAAGCGCATGATTTCCGGTCGGTAGCAAAAGACCTTCGCGTAGTTCGGCACGAAACCGTAGTGCGCCTGCTGTCGTTCGTACATCGCGCGCACGTCATCATCGATGTCGGAAGTGGGTATGGTCTCGATAAAGGACATGAGTGTCTCCCCTGCTCCGGGTCAAGCCGTCTTGCGCGGCTGCTGCCACTTCGGCAGCAAGTCGTATGGATCGATTGCAACGTCGGCGTCATAGTTGATGCCGTTGTCGCGCAGGAGTTGTTGGATCGAGCCAGCGCGCCACGCATCGAATAGTTCGGTGCAGCCACCGATGTGCTTGGTCCCGATGTAGACTTGCGGGATCGTCTTCGCGCCGGTCCACTTGGCCAACACGGCGCGAATCTTGCCGCCGACATCATTCACCTGGTACTCCACCGAGTCGAGATCAACGCTGCGGTACTCAATCCCAACGCGCGCGAACAGCTTGCGCACCGACCAGCTGAACTCGCACCACTCGAGCGCGAATAGAACGACAGGCTCCTCGCGGATGAGCTTGGAAACACGGCGCTCGACGTCGACCTCGATCTGTGCCGGCTCGGCCACCGGCAGCGCCGGTGGCGGCGGCGCATCAAAACGGCACGACGGCGTCGAGCGCGACAAGGCGAGCTCCTCGGCCGTCATCTGTTCGCCGATGTCCTCGAACAACGGCGTCGTCATATAGCGCTCACCCGTGTCGGGCAGCATGCAGACGATGTTCGCGCCGGGAGGCGAGCGACGCGCCACCTCGAGCGTCGCCGCGAGCGTCGCGCCGCCCGACGTGCCGACGAAGATGCCCTCCTTTCGCGCGAGCTCTCGCGCCAGACGCAACGCCTCGTCGCCCGCGACGGGCACGATCTCATCGATCAAGCCCGCGGCGACGGCATCCTCGGTGAGCTTGGAAATGAAATCCGGCGCCCAGCCCTGCATCAGGTGTGGGCGAAAGCGCGGATGGCTTCCTGAGGGCGTGCCATCGGCATTACGTGGTTGCGGGATGCCGCTGCCGAGCACTTGGGCGTTATCGGGTTCGGCGGCGACGATCTTCGTCTCGGGACGCGCCTTCTTCATCGCCCGGGCAACACCTTTCAGTGTGCCGCCGGTGCCGAAGCCCGAGACCCAGTAGTCGAGCCGCTCGCCCGCGAAGTCCGCGATGATCTCCTGGGCTGTCGTGCGCGAATGCACGTCAGCGTTGGCTTCGTTCTCGAACTGCCGGCACAGGTACCAGCCGTGCGTCTCGGCGAGCTCGACGGCTTTCGCCAGCATGCCGCTGCCCTTCTCCGACGCGGGTGTCAAAACGACCTTGGCGCCGAGGAAACGCAGGAGCTTGCGCCGCTCGATGCTGAAGTTTTCGGCCATCGTGACGACGAGCGGATACCCCTTCTGCGCGCAGACCATCGCAAGGCCGATGCCCGTGTTACCGCTCGTCGCCTCGATCACAGTCTGACCCGGCTTCAGGGCGCCGATCTGCTCGGCGCGCTCGATGACGGCACGGGCCATGCGGTCCTTCACCGAGCCCATCGGGTTGAAGGCCTCTACCTTGACGTAGACGTTGACGCCGGCCGGCGCAAGCCTGTTCAGCTTGACCAAGGGCGTATTGCCAATCGTTTCCAGGATGTTTTCGTAGCGTGCCATCTGTATGTCTCCCCGATCCGTAAGTTCCCAGCTTCGATGGGCATGCTGCCGGTCGACCGTGGAAACCAGCGTGGTTTTTCAAATTTCCACGCTCGCTCCCACGCTGGATCTAACGAACCGGGCGCAGCCTCTCGCTGTCGCCGGTCATCGACCGGTCCTATACACACGCTGATGGGGGAAAACGTAATGAAGTTGACTGCAGTCAAAGTCGATAACGGCGTCAATGTCGAAGCGCTGCTCGGCGCCCGCCAGGCCCTGACCGAAGCACCGGAAGCGGCCCGCTTCAAATGGCGCGCGACCTGTAGCTGGATCAATGGCACGCATAGCCGTTCAATGGTGCGGGGCTACTTCGGCCTCGGCGCAGAGCAATCGCACAAGACCGAGTTCAGCTACGATGCCGACCACCCGGAGATCTTCGCGTCCGAGGACAAGGGTGCAACGCCGGTCGAGTATGTGCTTGTCGGCCTTGCGTCCTGCCTGACAGCCGGGGTCGCGGCCGTGGCGCAGCATCGGTCGATTCAGCTGCGCTCGGTCAAAGCCACGCTCGAAGCCGGTATGGACATACAAGGGATCCTCGGCATCGATAGCGAGGTGCGCAACGGCTTCGACGGCATCAAGATCGTGTTCGAGATCGATGCCGACGCTTCGAAGGAGGAGATCGCCGCATTGGTCGCTCAGTCGCAGCGGCGCTCGGCCGTCTTCGACATCGTGACCAATCCGACCCATGTCGCGGTAGAGGTCAGATGATTCGCGTCGCTCAGCGACGCTACCCGCTCGGCGGCACCGTTGACGTCGTCGTCATCGGTGCCGGCCATGCGGGGCTCGCGATGAGTCGATGCCTGTCGCAGAGCTCTATCGATCACGTCGTGCTCGAGCGCGGTGAGATCGCCAATTCCTGGCGGCACGAGCGCTGGGACTCGCTGCGGCTGCTGACGCCGAACTGGCAGAGCCGCCTGCCCGGATACTGCTACAGCGGCGCCGATCCGCACGGCTACATGACGGCGCCGGAAGTGGTCGAGTTCATCGAGGCGTTTGCGAGAACCATCGATGCACCCGTGCGCACCGGCACGACCGTGACATCGGTCAGCGCGGTCGACGACCGCCACCGCGTCGTGACCAACCATGGCCAGTGGCGGTGCCGCGCCGTCGTCATCGCGAGCGGCGCACACAACATTCCAGCCGTGCCGCCGTTCGCCGCCGCCCTGCCCCAGTCGTTGCAAACGTTGACACCGAAGGATTATCGCAATCCAGGCCAACTCGACGACCGCGGTGTGCTCGTCGTCGGCGCTTCGGCGACGGGGTTACAGCTTGCCGATGAGATTCATCGCTCGGGAAGACACGTGACGCTCGCCGTTGGCGAGCACATCCGGATGCCGCGCGTCTATCGCGGCCTCGACATTCAATGGTGGCTCGAGGCTGTCGGCATTCTGGATGAGCGCTACGACCAGGTTGACGACATCGTCAGAGCGCGGCGCGTGCCGTCGCCGCAGTTGATCGGCACGCCGCAGCGTTCGACGCTCGACTTGAACATGCTGAGCGAGCGCGGCGTCGACATCGTCGGCCGCCTCGTCGGCGTCAACGACGGCAAGGCGCAGTTTTCCGGATCCTTGCCCAATCATTGCGCGATGGCTGATCTGAAGCTCGGACGACTGCTCAAGACGATCGACGCGTGGGCCGAGCAGAGCGGCAAGAGCAGCGAAGTGACCGCACCCGAGCGGTTTGCGCCGACTTTCGTTGCAGAGGCGCCGCCCTTGAGCCTCGATCTGACCAGCGGCCGAATCGGCACCGTCATCTGGGCGACCGGCTTTCGGCCGGACTACGGATGGCTGCACGTCCCGGCGCTCGACCACAAAGGCGGTCTGCGCCACGACGGCGGCATCGTCGCTGTGCCCGGCCTGTACGTGCTCGGCCTCAATTTCATGCGCCGGCGAAAGTCGAGCTTCATGCACGGCGCCGAAGATGACGTGCGTGACCTGGGCGCCCATCTGGCGACGTATCTGCGCGACTCCGCGTACCGAAGAACACTGCGTGCCGCCGCCGGCTGACACCAGCATGGACAATCGCGATCGCATGGAGCTGCTTCTTCTCGCCATCATCTGGGGTGCTTCCTTTCTCTTCATGCGTATTGCCGCTCCAGATTTCGGCTCGTTTGCGCTGGCTGAAATCCGGATTGCGATCGGGGCGCTGTTTCTCGCTGCGGTCCTGGCATGGCGCGGCGGATTCGGCGGACTCAGCGGCGCCCTCGTGCGAGTGAGTGTCGCCGGGCTCTTCAACTGCGCGCTTCCCTTCGTGGCCATCGCATACGCCACGATCTTCATCACTGCGGGAACAGCAGCTGTGCTCAATGCAAGCGCCCCGCTCTTCGGCGCGCTCGTCGCCTACGCCTGGCTCAAGGACAGGCTGACAGTTCACCGCATCATCGGGCTCGCGGTCGGCTTCGCCGGCGTGCTGCTGTTGGCCTGGGACAAGATTTCCTTCCATGGACACGGCGTTACCCTCGCGATACTTGCAGCGCTCGGTGCAGCTCTCTCCTACGGTGTCGGCGTCAACTTCACCAACAGGAAGCTCGGCGGGGTGCCGTCGCTTGCCGCGGCGGCCGGCAGTCAGATCGCCGCGGCGCTTGTGCTGCTTCCGCCCGCGGCTATGAACTGGCCGAGCGCAGAGCCTTCGCTGAAGAGCTGGCTGTGCGTCATCGCGCTCGGAATCCTGTGCACGGGCGTGGCATACATCTTCTACTTCCGCCTGATCGCCCGCATCGGAGCCGCAAAGACGATCACCGTGACCTATCTCATCCCAGTGTTCGGGATGCTCTGGGGATCGGTATTTCTCGATGAGGCGATCACTGTGAGCATGGTGGCGGCGTGCGCGGTCATTCTGCTCGGCACCGCGCTAGCCTCGGGCAGCCTGAAGATCCGGTCGCGAAGAGGCTCGCGAGGCAGGACGACGATTCTTCGGCAAACGGTTGCTCCCAGCCTCCTGCCACAACTTTCCAGAGATGGCTCGCCCCGATCGGTGAAGTAGCTGCTGGACACCCTGCCCACGAAGCAGGAGCATACCGTTGATGTCTGCGCGAGGATTCATGATGCTCGGGAGCCTGTTGGCGCTGGCACCGTTTGCGCTCGCCTCGGCCAAAGATCCTCCCTCTCCCGACGGCAAGCAGCTCTACTACCGCTTCTGCGCTGCTTGCCACGGTGAGCAGGCCAAGGGCGATGGACCGGTCGCATCGCACTTCAAGATTGCCCCACCCGATCTGACGCAACTCGCGAAGCGCCATGGCGGGACCTATCCCGCCGACGACGTCCGCAAGATCATCGACGGTCGCAGCGGACAAGGCGCGCACGGTGCCCGGCAGATGCCGGTGTGGGGAGTTGAGCTCTACGCCGCCGACGCCGGAAACTCGGACAAGCAGAAGCAGGTCGAGGAGCTCATCGATCAGCTGGTGGAGTACCTGCGCACCTTGCAGGCGAAGTAGCTCAAACGCCGCGCCACCATTCCATGAATTCGCGCCGGTCGATGGCGCCGTCATGGTTTGCGTCGATCGCGTCGAATCGGGCCCGCCGTTGCGAGGGCGGCACGTCGGAACCCAGGTTTTCGAGGAGTTGTGAGAACTCCGTGAAGTCGATGCGCTGATCCCCATCGACATCACACTCGTCGAACTGCTCATCCAGGTCCGCAAGCTCGTCGCCGCTCAGCGGTCGCGGTGCGGGTCGGCGCGGATCATGTTTGCTGGCCATGTTGTATCTCCTGTTGCAGACATTGGTCGCTCACTCCAGATCGATTCCGCGTGCTTCGGCCCATCGCTTGGCTTGGGCGATGGCGATGCGGATTGCCCTGCCTTCTTCATACCCTTCCGCGAGCAGCGCATTCGCAATCTCGATTGCCTTCTCGCGCACCCGCTGCGGCAGATGCGCCATCGCGGGAGGAAACGTTTCGGAGCTCCACGGCATCTCACGCTACCCCATGGCTCACGTCCAGCGCAGCCGAAGCGTGCCAGTCGGGTCTCGCTCGACCGCCGTGCCGAGTTTTCGTCCCTCGCGATTCAGCGTCGCGCACAGCCAGTCCGCCTGTTCCGAATCAGCGAGATTAATGCGGAATCGACGTGTACAGGTCGGGGTCATGACGAGCTCGCGCAACCGCCCGCTCTCGGCATCCAGCGTCGGGAAATACATGAGGGCTAGATCCCCGTGATAGGCCTCGTATCCGCCGATTCCTTCGTAGTCGTTGAGGAAATCGCCGCAGCCATAAAGGATCAGCTTGTCGCGATGAACTTCGATGCCCTTGATGTGATGCGAGGAGTGGCCGTGCACGAGATCGGCGCCGGCGCGATCCAGCAGCTCGTGCGCGAAGCGGCGTTCCTCGGCTGGAATATCGAAGCCCCAGTTCGGCCCCCAGTGTAGCGAGACGATCACGATATCTCCGGGGCGCTTGTGAGTCCCGATTCCACGCGCGACCGTGTCGACGGTGCGCTCGGACAGATCTCGCAGCATGTTGAGGCCCGCGCGCTGTGCCGTGGCGCGCCATGCTGAAGGAACCCCGCTGTTTTCCATGCCGAATGCATACACCAGCACGCGCTTGCCATGCACCGTGTCCACGACGGCGGGTGATGCCGCCTCCGCCGCGTTGCGTCCAGCCCCGGCGGTGCGAATCCCGGCATTCGACAGCGTCGCGACGGTCTCGAGCAGACCTTGCCGACCCCAGTCCATCACGTGATTGTTCGCCAGCACGCAGCAGTCGATCGACAGCGCGCTGAGACACGGAACATTCCCCGGATGCATGCGATAGTGAATCTCCTTGCCGGGCCACGCCTTCTCACTCGTGGTCACGGCGGTCTCGAGATTCACGATACGCGCGTCAGGGCGCCGGCGCTCGAGCTCGGGCAGCGCGGCACCCCACACGTAAGCGAACCCGACGGGACGCTCAATCGCTCCGCAGGCCTGTTCCGCCAGCTCGACATAGCGCTGGGCCGAGCGCACCGAGGACTCGAACAGATGCGGCTCGACCGGGTGAGGCAGAATCTGATCGATTCCGCGGCCGGTCATGACGTCGCCGCACAGAAATAAGGTGACGCCTGCCGGCGCGTTGGTGGCAGACTCATACATTATTGGAGCCTTCGTCAGGAACACCCGCCGCGCAATTCCGCACTTCTACATATGGACTCTCGGGAGCACCCGCGTAATTTGATCCCGTGCGCGCCAGCTCGAATTCGCACCCTGAAGAGGTCTCCCTCAATGTGGAGGCGGTCAGGCTGCAGGGCTTACTTCGCTTGCCGCCCAATGCGAGTGCACTCGTGCTGTTCGCGCACGGGAGCGGTAGCGGCCGACTGAGCCCGCGCAATAACTATGTCGCTGAACGCCTCGGGGAGTCCGGTCTCGCCACGCTGCTGTTCGACCTGCTGACAGAGAAAGAGGAAGAGATCGATGCGCTGACCGCAGAACTGCGCTTCGACATTCCCCTGCTGACGGACCGGTTGGTCGCCGCGACGATGTGGACACTCAAGCAGCAACGCCTCGAAGGCCTAGCAGTCGGTTACTTTGGCGCGAGCACCGGCGCCGCCGCGGCGCTGGCTGGCGCCGCGCGCATTCCCACGATCGCGGCCGTAGTCTCACGCGGCGGTCGGCCGGACCTCGCGGGCGCCGCCCTGGCTCAAGTGCGCGCGGCAACGCTCCTCATCGTCGGCGGCGATGACCGCGAGGTATTGGCGCTCAACCGCAAGGCACTCGCGCAGTTAAGCTGCGAGGCGCGACTGGAAGTCGTCCCAGGAGCAACGCACCTGTTTACCGAGCCGGGCGCGCTCGAGCAGGTCGCCTCACTTTCCGCGGCATGGTTTACCAGCCACGCGGAACCTCGCATGTAACGCGCCGGATTATGTACCCTGAGCCGGAACCACCGGCACAAGAAGATAAGAGTCGTACCTGCCACCCGCGTGAATGACGTGATGGCCGCGATTGACGGTCTCTTCGTGCCGGTCGCACATCACGGGTTTCGGGTACTGATAGATGTCGCTGCCCTGCAGGACGAGCCGGAGCTTCTCGCCCGCGCCGAAGTGCGTGCCTGACGGCCAGATTTCGATATCCAGCGGCACGACATCCCGCGGCTTGATCTTGAGCTCCCGGCGGTGTGCGAGCACGGGCTGATATTCAGTCGATCGCGCTGCATCGAGCTCACGGTGCGAGGCGCGCAGCCAGCCGAGCGCGACAGGTCCGTCATCGAAGTGCGCCCAGAACGCAAACGGCACCACGGCACCGTCAGCCCCGACCTTCTGGATGGCCACGAAGAGGTCCAGGTCGTCGCCCCGATCGGTGGCGGCCCAGACTCTCAACTTCATGTGCCCAATAAGATCCATCGGCCGCTCGAATGAGAAATCGAACTCGGCCCGATGCGCCGCGCCCGCGCCGGTCGCATCGTATTGACAGCTGCTCTCTTGATTGGCCGGGGCGCTCTGCAGTGTCTTGCTCGCGGCATTCAGAAAGAGCTTCGTGTACTGCGTGCGCGCGACGGGCCATTCGTTCTCACGTCGCATCGATCCAACGTAGAACCTCTCTCGAGCCTCCAGGCTCACGCGCGGCCAGCCATCCATCGAATGTGGATCGCCGCGCAGAAAGTGATCGAAGAACTGCTGTTGTCGGCGGACGCTGGCCGGCTCGTAGAAGTAAGCCCACTTCTTGCGGCCGTGCACCTCGAGCCATTTCTCCCGCGAGGCGATGCGCTTGAAGCCTTCGAGAGTACCTCGCGTGTGCAATCCCTGATCCGTCCAGGACGCAACGATGTATGCAGGCACGCGGATCCTTGAAAAGTCGGCGGCCTTCGATTCCCAGAAGGCGTCGAAGAACGGGTGCTCGCGGGTTTCCGCGTGCAGATCCTCCACGCGCGTAGTACTCGCGCCCCAACGCGGTATGAGATAGGGCCAGAAATGGGTTTCCGGGATGCCACCGTGGCGCACGACTTCCCGATACGTATCCGACCAGCCTTCCCACGGATTGATGGCAGCGAGGTGTGGCGGATTGGTTTCCGCAACGCGCCACTGCGAGCTGGTGAGATAGGAGACACCGGAGAGACCGACCTTGCCATTGCTCCACGGCTGCGTGCCGGCCCATTCGATCAGGTCATGGAAGTCGATCGCCTCTTCGGGCGAGAGGTAAGTCGCGGTGCCTTCGCAATGCCAGGTTCCGCGCGTGTCGGGATTGATGATCGCGTAACCTCGCGCCACCCAGTAGGCGGGGTCCGGGGCCTCGAACGCGCAGTACTTCGAGTAATGCGACGGATCACCGCCCCAGTTGGGAAAGGTCTGGTGGTATTGGATGTGTCCGTGCTTGCCGTAGGGGCCCCAGCCGATCAGCGGCGCGGCTGGCGCCTCATCGACCGGTCGAAACAGATCGATGTATATCTTCGCGCCGTCGCGCAGCGGAACCGCCACGTCCCGTTCGATGATCATTCCATTCTCGACCGTACGCCGATAACGCAGTGGCGGGCTGCCCAGGTCCTCCGGTTTGCTGTGCGGTGCGCGGAACCGGTATTCGAATCCCTTGTGCTTCATGCTTACCTTCACCGGAAGTAACGGTCAGTGCGCCTTGAGGTCCTCGGCAATCGCGGCCATACCGGGGTCGCGATTTGCCAGCCAGTCCTGTGACGTCAGCGGAGCGGGCAGCGCTGGCTCGAGCGTGGGCACGCCGAGATCGAACTGATCGCCGTAACAGCGCGGATTGTCGTGACAACCCTCGACGAGATTCCAGTAACCCGTGTTGATGGGAAAGCAGACCTTCGATGCAGGGAGGCAGACCGGCTTGCCATGCTCCGACCACCAGTGCGTGCGATCGCCAACCGCAGCGCCCACGATCGTCACCTTCTCTCCGCCATCGTGCTTCAGCGCCGCGGCGGAAGCGATGCCAGCCGAGAATGTGTAGTTGCCGACGAGGAGATAGATGCGGCCCGGAACGCGCTGCGCGATCTCGCGCATGAGGTCGCGGTTCTGTGTGTTGTCGCCACCCGTGTCAAAGCGCAGGTCGAGGATGAGGTTCTTCGGGGGCGCGGCCTTCAACCGGCTCGAGACGCCGGCCACGAAGGGTGCGATCTTCGCATCGCCCTCGTCGAAGTTGCTGCGAAACTGCACATAGAGCGCTTCCAGCTCCGGCAGATCACTCATGCGAAACCATGCGTCAGGCTCCTGCAGATAAAGCGGCGCATGGGAAGGATCGATGGCAGTCCGCCAACCCTTTTCGCTCTCGCCGTCCCAGGGCGCCGGAATCCAATAGCGTGCCGGAACCTGCCCGGGCGGCACCTCCGCTTTGGGACGCGCAACGAGGGTCCTGGCGACGGTACGGCCGTCAGCGAGCCTCACCTGAAACTCCAGGCGATCCGGATGCCGCGCGATGCCGATCGCGTACAAGGCCTCGGGACTGTGAAAGATCCAGTTCAACTGCCAGCGGCGGAATCCATCGACCCCGCCCTGAAGCGGGCGCAGGCGCTCCATCAGCTCGCCGGGCGTCAGACCGTCGATCGTCACGACCGAGGCACCGAGGAGCTCGGCCGCGTCGGGGCCTGCGCGCGCGATGAGGAGCGTGTCGGCGAACCAGATCATGCGCACCGGCAGGCGCAATTTCGGGCTCCAACTGCCCTCGCCAAGATCGAACGAGTCGTGCCCGTTGTCAGCGAGGCCGGCAAGGCGCGCCACGGCGAACACAAACTGGGCATCCGTCATCGCCGGCGCCCGGGCGCGCAGGTCGGCGATGAGCGCGTGCGCCTGCTCGCGTGCGGCGGGCGCGAACGCTGGCGCCTGGTCGACGTACTCGCGCTGCGCAACATCGAGGTCGGCAAGGCGCGAGGTGGAGACCTCGCCCGCCCCCACGTCTGCGGCGCAGGCAAGCGCAATCAGTAAGCGGGGACCCAGGCGTCGCGGCATTCGATTCGACCTGAGACGAGGAAACGAGACCAGAGTCGCACTCACGTTATTCCAGCCTACTGTCGAGCCGGCTCCAAATGCGCATAGTACGGATAGCCTCCGCAGCCTTGTCGGTGCTAACCATAGCAATCGTACAACGCCTGTAGGAGGCAAGATCAATTCCATGACCACGCATCCCGGACGCTCACTCAATGAAGAACCGGTCAACCGGCTGATGACGGAGCCAGTGCTTTCCGTCGAGATTGACGCCAAGCCGAGTGAGGTGTTTCGCCTGCTTACCGAGTACAAGGTGCATCACCTGCCTGTCGTGCGAAACAGCTGCCTAGTCGGCATGATCAGTTCGGCGGATCTGATGAAGATCGATTTCCTTGTGCCGCGCACGCCGCAGCTGCGCCACGAGTACCTCGATTCGCGCTTCAAGATCGAGAGCTTCATGCATGTCCCAGTCGTAACCGTGGGCCCCACGACAACGGTTGAGGAGGCTGCGCGACTGATGGTGCGTCACGGCGTCCATGCGTTACCTATCGTAGGTGCGCGGGATATCCTGCTGGGCATCATCACGACGACCGACATCATGAGCGCCGGGCTGCACTCTGTGTTGAAGCCTGCGCCCGCCGTCAGTGCGAGGGCAGCCCAAGCCGGCGGTAATACCGCATCGGACGAGATCTCGAGGATGGCTCGCGATTGCGAGCGCCTCAGCGAACAGGTGAAGCAACTCGAGCGCATTCGAGTCGCCGCTCAGCGCTACCTCAGCGGTGGACAGGACGAGCGTCTGCACACCGAGTTGAAGCTCGCACTAGAGGCAGCAGAACCTCCAAAACCGTAGCGCAGCCCAGTCAGGGGTCATGCGCTCCTGTGTAACCCAGCGGCTCGGAGGTGTATCGTCGCTGACCTACCGCGAGTGGCAGCTCGGCTTCACGTCGCTCAAACGCAGGAGTCAGGTCTATGACTCGAACCAAGAAAGTCCTGGGCGTCATCCTGGCCCTCGTGGCAGTTGTGGTGTTGTCGCTGGCGCTCATTGTGAGCCACGACTCCGCTTGCGGCCCGGCGCCTTCGCTCCCCAGCAACGCGACGCTGATGAAGGCCATTGTCCATCGTTGCTATGGTTCACTCGATGTTCTCAAGTTCGAGGATATTGAAAAGCCGACCCCGAAGGACGATGAAGTCCTGGTCAAGGTTCACGCGGCTTCCGTCAATCCACTGGACTGGCACTACATGCGAGGCGAGCCGTACCTCGTTCGCATGGACGGCGGTTTGGGCGCGCCAACGAACCCACGGCTGGGCGTTGATTTTGCGGGGACGGTCGAAGCGATCGGCAAGAATGTCAAACGGTTCAAGCAAGGCGATGAAGTATTCGGCGGCAAATTTGGGGCCTTCGCCGAGTATGTGAGTGTTCGCGAGGATCGAGCAGTCGTGCTGAAACCCCCCAACGTGACGTTTGAGCAAGCGGCCTCTGTACCTATAGCAGCACTCACCGCATTACAGGCTCTTCGCGACAAGGGACACATTCAGGCGGGGCAGAAGGTCCTGATCAACGGCGCGTCGGGAGGCGTGGGTACGTTCGCGGTGCAGATCGCCAAGTCATTCGGCGCAGACGTGACCGGCGTGTGCAGTACCAGGAATGTGGACATGGTCCGATCGATCGGCGCAGATCATGTCATCGACTACACCAAGGAGGACTTCACCAAGGGTGACCAACGCTACGACCTGATAGTGGACAACGTCGGGAGCCACTCGCTGTCGGAATACAAGCGTGTTCTCAATCCCAAGGGCAACTTCGTCATGGTCGGAAGCACAGACAAGGGCAAGTGGATCGGGGGTATGTCTACTCCGCTCAAAGCCTTTATGTTGTCGCCGTTCGTGAGCCAGAAGATGGTCTTCATGCTCGCGGAACTGACTCCGGAGGACCTGACCAAGATAGGCGACCTCATGCAGACCGGTAAGGTGACGCCGGTCATCGACCGGCGATACAAGTTAAATGAGGTCCCGGCGGCGATCGGGTACCTGGAAGAAGGACACGCTCGAGGAAAAGTAGTAATAAATCTGGAATAGAAGTTACTTCGCCCACCTTTGATGCACTCCGCAGAGCTGGCAACGGAGTCGCACTTCATCGTACCTCGGGGAGACCACATGAACCCACGCACGTTGAGACGGCAATTTCTTGCCGGCTTGCTGGCTGAGCTGCGAGTGGTCTGGCCGATCCTTTCTGGCCTGCTTGGACTCATCATCGTGCTCGGACTTGCAGCCGGTCTGATCGAAGGCTGGTCGGTGCAGGACTCGGTGTATTTTTCGTTCGTAACGGGCCTGACTATCGGTTACGGCGATCTTGTGCCTAAGACTCTGCTCGGGCGCACTCTGGCGACACTCATCGGCGCGACCGGCATCCTCGTGACGGCGCTTATGGCCGCCGTCGCCGTGAAGGCGTTGGGGGCCGCGCGCGGGGACGGCAAGAGCTGAGACGCAACCGCCGCGATGTGAATTGACTTTGAGGCCGACCGGCCCGTCCGGGGAGTGATCTTGCTCGGGCAGGTCCGCGCAACGACCGCTACCGACCTGGGCGTCCAAGGATAAGCATCGTCACGCCCAGCACGATGATGCCGACCGCGAGCCATTCCTGGCTGGTGACCTTCTCGCCACCCAGGGAAACGCCCAGAAACGTCCCGATTACCGGATTCGCGAAGCTGTTGCTCGATGCAAGCGCGGGCCGGGTTCTGGCCAGCAGCACCATGTACGCGCAAAAAGCAATCAGCGAGCCGAAGACCACGAGATACATCCATGCCGCTGCAGCGAGCGGTTGCGGCGGCCAGTGGAAGGTTTCTCCGGCGAGCAGCGAAAGCAGCATGAGGACAGCTCCGGCACAGATCATCTGGCTGGCGAATCCCGCGAACGCGGGCGCCAACCGGAAGACGTGCTGACTCAGTACGCTGCCGATGGAGAAACCGAGCGCCGCGATCGTGATCGCGATCAACCCTGCGGGCGAAGCGGTGAAAGCCTCGCCGCGGACGAGCAGCAGCACTCCGACGATGCCAAGGCCGATACCCAGCACCTCGAGGCGCGATGGCCTGATTCCGAATGGCAGGTTTGCGATCGTCATCAGCGCAGGCACGATGGCGATGAACGTAACCACCAGGCCCGAGGCCACGGTTTGCTCGGCGTACACGACGCCACCCATGTTTCCGCCGAGCATGACAGCGCCGACGATCACCGCGTTGCGCCATTGCACGAGCGTCGGCAGCTCTTGCCGGCGCAACCACACCCATAGAAGTAGGAGTGTCCCCGCGACGAGGAAGCGCGTGCCCCCTTGGAAGAACGGCGGAAAGCTGACCAGGGCAAGTTTGATTACGAGATACGTCGATCCCCAGACGAACCATGTTGCGGCGAGACACGCCACGATCACAGGCGAAGTCGTATGCGAGCGCGCTGTGATCTCCTCCGAATGCATCTTCACGCCGCGAAAGCGCTGCGCGGCATTGGCGTGGGCGGCGCCATCATGACGGCAGGCCCAGCTGCTCGGCCTCAAGCGCTTCCTGGACTGCAGGTCGTTCCGCGACGCGCGCCAGGAACGCACGGACGTTCGCATAAGGTTGCAGGTCGAACTTCACCTTCGCGAGATTGCACCAGCTCGTGATGGTGAAGGCGTAGGCATCGACGACGGTGAACTCGTCGCCCGTCATGAACTTGCGCATGCTCAGGTGCTGATCCAACTCAGCGAGCACCTTGCCGATCTTCACCCGCTGCGCGCTCAGTACCTCATCGGGTCCGCCCCTGAGTAGCCATATGAACTGCTTGTGAAACTCCGTGGCGATGAAGTTCAGCCATTCCTGCGCACGTACACGGTCCATCGTGCCGGCGGCTGGAATGAGGCGGGTCTGCGGAGCGCTGTCAGCGAGAAACTGCACGATGGCCGAACCTTCGCGCAGCAGCGCACCATCTTCCATCTCCAGGACGGGCACGTAGCCGCGCGGGTTCACCTCGTAGAAGTCGCGGCCGCCTTCGATGCGGTGCGTCTTGGTGTCCACTCTCACAAGCTGCAGTGGCAGGCCGGCCTCGCGCGCCACGATGTGCGGCGAGAGCGAGCACGCGCCCGGAGCGTAGTAGAGCTTCATCGGAAGTTTGCCCAGCGCGTCAGGAATTGCCGAGAGTCGAACTCGGCCTCGATCCGTGGCGGCCGCTCTGGTTGTGATCCAGCAGCGGGAGTCTCCCGCTCATCAGGTGCATGGCTCCGATCGGACCACTGGACACTATCGACAGGATGTGCGCCGCGCACTAAGACGCCGATCAGCCGTTTGAAGAAGGAACGATTGAGCGCGCTCATAGAGCCGACGAAAGGCCGTAACTCATCGTAGGCCGCAGAGTCAGGATCTCGAGGGTCGTCTTCGCGATTAAATGGTCGACCTTGTCAGGGAGCGCCTGTCCGCTCCTTCCATCGAGAATCGCCGACAGGCTGGGCCGCGGACGCAATCGGACATAGCGCGGAGCAGTTCCCCCCGCCACCATCCGATACCAGAGTGTTTCACCCTGCGGTCTTGATTGGTCTGCGCTGAGGGCCGCCTCGAAAGCTTTTTCTGCCCCGGGCACGAGGTCCACGGTCGTGAACTCGAGCCGAGGGGTCGCTTGCGGCTCACCTGTGCCACGCGAGAGCCCTGGCAGATATTCGTAGAGCGCATTCCCCAAGTACTGTACGTGTGGCGCGACGTTGGAAATGTTGTCGCGCTCGTCCTCCGCTGGGGCCACCGGACTGTCCAGGCTGGCGGCCGAGTGTCCGAAGGTTGCGTAGACGAACCACCGCTGTCGCTCACCAGCCCAGATGGTCCACCCATACCAGACCCAAGCATCCTTGGCCTGCCGGTGCCACTCGAGGTGTCGGACGTACCCGGCTTCGAAGTCGACCGTATCCCCATCATTCGGACGCAAGATCGCGATGCGTGCGTACGGACCCCGTTCGTCAGCGACGAGAAGCGTGGGAAACACCGTGCCCGCGAGAAGCACAGCGCCAACGATTCCAAGCCAACGATGCTTCATGATCTTTCCTCCCACGACGTGGCATCAGCTTATCGGAGGAAGACACAGCGATTTGCGACACAGCTCCGACGAATTCCGCCATCGTTCTCGTTCCGCTTGCGAGAGGCTTCGACACGGCGGCATAGTCAGTGGACGTATGGCCTCAGCTTCGAAGAAACCTGGCTTGCGCCGCCACTCCTCGAGTCGCCGGATCGTTGTCGTCGTTGTGCCGCCGGTCGATGAGCTCGATCTGGTTGGACCCCTGCAGGTGTTCAACTCGGTCAATCGCCTTGCGGGCAGGACCATTTACACGATTGAGGTCGTCACGAACTCGGACCGCCTGAAGGTCGACGGCGAGGGCGGTGTATTGACCTTCATCGCCCGGCATCATTTCAACAAAGTCGAAGGTGAGTGCGACTCCGTGCTCCTGGTCTGCGGGCTGGGCACGCGCTCAACGCGTGACGCAGCGCTATCCGCCTGGCTTAAGAAGAGGGCGGTCGAGGTGCGGCGGCTCGGTGCTGTGTGTGTTGGCTCTTTTATGCTCGCGGAGGCCGGGCTCCTGAATGGGCGCCGGGCGACCACGCACTGGAAGTACGGCCGCGAGCTGGCGGCGCGCTATCCCAGCGTGCGCGTCGAGCATGACCCGCTCTGGGTCAAGGATGGGAACATCTACACCTCGGCCGGCATTTCCGCAGGCATCGACCTCGCGCTCGCGTGGGTCGAGGAAGATTGCGGCGCCGCTCTCGCACACGAAGCCGCACGCGAGCTGGTGCTGTTTCTGCGCCGGCCGGGTGGCCAGCCGCAGGTGAGCGTCTCTCTCGCCGCACAGGCTTCCGAAATGGCTTCAATCCGTGAGCTACAGATCTGGATTGCCGAGCACCTCAAGGCGAGACTGTCGGTGGAGGACCTCGCGCATCGGATGTCGATGAGCGTGCGCAACTTCGAGCGCGTATTTACCCGAGAGGTCGGCACGACCCCGTCCCAGTACGTGTTGCAGATGCGCGTGGAGGCCGCGCGCAGTCAGCTCGAACGCACGAACGGAGGCCTCAAGCAGGTGGCCTCGGCTTCTGGATTCGGCAGCGTCGACGTGATGAGGCGCGCGTTCGTCCGGCTGTTGGGTATCACCCCGCGTCGCTATCGCGAGCTCGCCGAGCATTCGCTCAGCGACTGACGGCAGGGCGTCCTCGAAGCCCCTTAGCAGCTCGTCACAATCGACGTCGAAAGCGTGCAGCCTCTAGAATGCACCCAAGAACAGGCACGCGCGGGGAGACGGCGTGAGCAGCCCTAATCTCGGCGGATTCGAATTCAAGCTTCTCGAGCGGCTGAAGAAACGGAACGTCTTTCGCGTGACGGCCGCCTACCTGGGCTTGGCCTGGTTGATCGTGCACGTTGCGACCGTCATCGGCGAAACGTTCGAGCCGGTTCATCGCGCGCTGCCATGGTTGATCTACGCGCTCGCTGCCGGGTTGCCGCTGGTGCTGCTCGGCTCCTGGCTTTCTCACGGCAAGCCGAGCCTGCCTTCACTTCATGAAGTCAGCGCGCGCAAGCTCGACGGATTGATCCTGGCGGTCTTGGCACTTGCCGTGTTCGCACTGCTCGCGGATCGCTGGCTCTTGCATCGCCCCGCGAACGAGTCGATGCTGGCGCTGCTCGCGCTGATGATCGTGGTACTGCTCCTGGATCGACTGATCGGCCGACGCACAGCGGATGCGCCTGCGCCAGGTGCGGCAGTAAAGGGCTCCTGGCCGCGTGTGGCGATACTCCCTTTTGTGGACATGAGCCCCGAGAAGAACCAGGACTACTTCTGCGAGGGCATGGCAGAAGAGATCATCAATGCACTGTGCGCAGTGAGCGGTCTGCGCGTGGCCTCACGCTCGGCCTCCTTTCAGATGAAGGGTCGTGCGGCGGATCCTCGCGAGGTGGGCCGACTGCTCAATGTCCACTCGTTCCTGGAGGGCAGCGTGCGCAAAGCCGGAGACCGCTTGCGCATCACGGCGCAGCTCATCAATGTCGCGGACGGCTTCCATCTCTGGTCGCAGACATTCGATCGGAATATCGAAGACATCTTCGCCGTTCAAGAGGAGATCGCGCGCGACATCGTCGCGGCGTTGCGCGTGAATCTTCTGGAGTCCGACGCTTCGCGGCTGAAGCGGCGCGGCACGACGAACGCCCCCGCGTACGAGCGTTACTTGCGCGGCCGCCAGCTACTCAACAAGGAGAAGGAGGCGGAGCAGCGCGCCGCCGTCGAGATGTTTCGCGAGGCGATTCGTCTCGACCCGGCGTTTGCCGATGCGTACGCAGGGCTTGCGGACGTGCTCACACAGTTGCTGCGACAGCGAAACCTCGTCGCCGGCATCACGGCTGCCGATGCGGTAGCGGCGAGCCAGCGAGCCATCGAGCTCGCGCCGGATCTCCCGGACGCCCACGTCGCTCGCGGCAATGCGCTGCAGCTGACTGGCCAGCTGGACGAGGCGCAGCACGCCTTCGAACGCGCGCTTGCGCTCGATCCACGGCACTTCCACGCTCACTACTGGTTCGCCAAGTACTGGGCCGCCCGTGGCGAACACGCCCTTGCCGCAAAGCACTACGAGCTGGCATTCGAGATCCAGCCCGATGACTACCGGCCGATCACATTGGCATTACAGGAATACCAGGCAACCAAGGACCGGGCGCAGGAGCAAAGTGCGTTGCGCCGCTCCTGGCAGGCGCTCGAGCGTCATCTCGCCATCGATCCCGACGACTCTTACGCGAGCGACCACGCGGCCGGCGTACTCATGCTGCTCGGCAGGCGCGACGAAGCGAATCGCTTGCTGGACCGCGCGCTCGCACTGCGGCCCGATGACTACCGCACCTTATATACGGCCGCGTGTACGGCATCGCTCGGCGGAGAATATGAACGCGCACTCGATTTCCTGGATCGTGCCGTCGGTACCGGTCGGGGCCATCGCGAGTGGATCTTGAACGACAACGATCTCGCGCCCTTGCATGAGTACCCCCGCTTCATGCAGATTCTCTCGAGGCTCACGTAACGCCGATCTAACGCCCGGCTGCTCAGTCCGCCCGAATTCCGCAGCACACGGTGCAGCTTCATCCCAATGGACGCCGCGAGCCCGGCCGCACTGACGTGCACACCATCATCGCGTTTGTGCGCGGTAGTTTCCAAAATGGCCAGAATATTGCCGGTCCAGGATCAGGCGGAGCTTCTCGATTCGATTGCTGAGAATCAGTAGCTCCAAGGGGCCGCCACGCGTCCCGGGGGCTGGTCCCAAGGTCTCGAGCATGGCGCGGTCGCCGTCGCCTGCGCGTGACACCACGCGCAGGACTCTCTTATACCAATCAGATAGCTGGTCCTTTGAGGGGGTTGCGGAATCCATCAAGGCCGTACCCTTCCTGATGCACAGCTCCAGCTCCTGCGCGATAACCTGCCGGTCGATGCGTCGACCGTTGGCCATCTGCAGACGCGCAATACGCGCCTGGGCCGCACGCCACAGGCGATACGGCGCCAGGCCGAAGTTCCAGCAGAGCACGATGGTGATCCACAGTACGCTAACTGCGGCGCCCGTTGCGATCGTCACGACATGGTCCCGGGCAGGGTCCGCGTCGCCGCCCCACATGTAGAGGGCGAGCGTCGTCGCGAACCATGGCCCGAGTACCTCGATTACGCTGCGCCACCCGCCGCCGAAGTGTCCGCGCGTCGCTCGCCAAGCGTTCAGCAGGCACGCACGAATCCATGCCCGATACTCGCGCCAGCTCACCGCGGATTCGTTGCAGAGTCGTTGCACGGCCACGTTACATTGACCCGATCACGTTGATGAACACACCCTGGTGGTTGAAGCTCAGGTCCGTCAGATCTTCTGAGAATTCCGTGAAGTTGTAGCCGGCTCCGGCCTTCACGTGCTCGCCCAGGTACCGATAGATGCCGAGCAGAGCGCCGCCGCGTTGCTCATCGAGATCCGGCAATTCGAGCATGCGACCCTCGACCAGCCCCTCCCAATACTGCCCGAACCGCAAATCGGTGCGCAGGATGAGGAGCTGCGCCGTGTTGTCGAGGAACTGCGGGTCTTCGCGCGTCAGGCTCATCTCGCCGAGACGGTAGGCGTACTTCCCGCCGATCGACCAGCGCGGGGTGAGGTCATAGGTGAGATCGACCGAGGCGATGTGGCTCTTCTGCAGGAACTGCGCAGCGGTATTCTGCGGCGTTATCTGGCCCGTGGTCGGAACGTTGTAGAAGAAGGTGTACTTGGCCAGAGCGGTGAGGCGATCGTTGAGCACCGGGCGGTACCCGTAACCGATCACGGCCTCGGTGTAGCCGCCGTCATAGAACTGTCCCTGCGAACTCTGACTGAAGGAGTGGTCGAGCTTGCCGACCAGGCGCCAGTCCGGGGTGATCTGGTACTTGAAATTGTTCCTGAAGAGCCAGGTCGTCCGGTCGGTGACGGTGGCATCCGGCTGCTCCGCATCGTCGGAGCGGTATTCGATACCGCTCGAGATCTGCACCGTGTCGAAGGCGTAACCGATGCGGATGCCGCCGGCCTTGCGCTTCGTTTCCGCGCCGGTCTGCGTATCCATGAGCGTGCCGACCTCCATGTTCGCGCCCAGGTTCCAGCGATCGTTCGCCCTCAGGGTCACGCCGGTGGCATGTGTGAGGCCCGACATCTGGTCGGTGTCCTGGTAGCGCTCCTCGACGTACATGCTGCTGCTGTCGGAGAGCCGCTGCTTCACACCGGAGATCAAGTTGCCGCGCCGGGTGCGCAATCCGGTGTCGGTGCGCTCGTTCTCGAGCCCATAGTTGAGATACAGGTTCGTGCGGTCCGAGAGCAGGTAGTTCGTACCGAGCCTGCCACCCGCTCCGAAATCGCCGTCTGAGACCTCCATGTTCATGCGCAGCCGCTCGCCGAACTGATAGGAGCTGCCGACACCGATGCGCCCGTTATCCTCGCGATTCTCGGTCTTCGACAGCGTGTCCTGGAGAAAGGCGTACGCACGCCAGGAATCCATCGAATCGAAGCCCACCTGCACGACCGCGTCCGTGCGCTCGCCCTGCTCCTGGGTCAGCGGGACGACCGGTGAGTTGTCCTCGCGCACGTCTTTGCGGACACCGGTGCTCACGCTCCAATTGCTGCTCATCTGGAAAGCGACATCGAGCTCCTGCGCCGAGGTCTCGAGCCCGAGATCCTGCACCTTCTTGTCCGCCTTGGCGTTCACCTGCACGCGCTCGCCCAGGGGCAGTGTGAAAGTGGCGCCGTATTGCTGGCGGTCTGTGAGCGAGGCGAACCCGGGCGCGGAATAACCGGCCTCCAGGTTCTGCGTGTAGAGCGTCAGGCGCCCGGGCTGGCCGGAGATGAAATCGCCGAGCCCAACACTCAAGTCCGCACGATATCCGTCCGCTCTCGCATCGGCGAAGGCGGTATCGTCCTGCGCCACGAAACCGAAGCCGCCGTCGTTCGAGGACAGCGAGCTCGACGTCGCGCCCGTGCTTCTCCCGCCCTGCAGTTTCAACCACGAGTTGGCGCTCTTCCTCAGCGTGAGGTCCGCGCCGCGCAGGCTGCTGTCGGCGCCCGCGTCCTCGTTGCTGCTACTGGCGGTCAGGCCGATCTTGACGTGGTCGTTGAGCCAGTAGTGGCCCTGGCCGCCGGTGTCGAGCGTGTTGATGTCCGAGAAGCCGGGCGTGTACTCATAGCGCACGACGAGGTACGCCTCCTGTCCGCTGAGCCCGCTGCTGTGAACCAGCTGGTTGTCATCCTGGGTCGAGGCCAGGGGCTCGGCGAGGAGGATGCGGCCCTGCAGGTAATCGATGTCGTAATCGAGCACCGGCCGCAGGTTGACGACGCCGGTGACGAGCCCGGAGTCCTTGTCCCGCAGCTCGATCCGCAAACGCTCGGAGCCTGTGAGGATGTCCTGGTTGTGCAGGAAGTAGAGCGATCCGCCCGTTCCTCTGAACTCTTCGCGGCTCGCCACGGTTCCCGGTTCTGCCGCAAAGGCATCGACGGCGACGCGTTGCTCGCCGAAATCCGTGGTGGCTTCGGACTGCCAGTGGGCGTTGCCGCCGTAGAGCCCGCGGTCGACCTGCGTGAGCTCGTTGTCCACGTAGCCGATCTTGAAGTTGCCCCAGAGCGCGTGACTCTCGTCGTGGCTCACCTTCACGTAAAGCTTGCCCATGGTCGGCGCGAGCTCTTCCACGACGCTGTCATCGCCGAAGGTCGGATAGTGGTAATCGGGATCCATGCGGCGGAAGAGCGAGTCCGGCGACTTATCGAGGAAGTTGCTGAAGAGGTCCTTCACCGGGCCTTCGCGCGTATCGGCGCTCGCCGTCACGCGCCAGTGATCGGTCCATTTCTGTGTGACGTAGAACGCGAGCCGGCCGTCGAGCGTGGAATCGAGGTCGGGGGCGTTTGCGCCTTGCAGCTGATCAGCAGGCCCATGTGTGCGGCTCTCGGAAACGGTGAGGTCCGCGATACCGACGTAGAAGCGGTCCTTGCGCTCGAATTGCAGATCGCGCAAGTACAGATTTCCATTACCTGCCTCATCGAGCACCGCCACTTCGACGGTGTGCAGGCCCGCCGGCAGGAGGGCCTCGGCAACGAAGTTGCCCTTCGTGTCGACCGGAACCTGGCGCCCCGCCACCCACACGGTGTGCTGCGGCGGAATGTTGCTCCCGTGAACCTTGACGGTACCGCTGCCGAGTCGAATGTTCTGCACCGCGAGGCTGCTCTCACCATAACTGGCGAGCAGCTCTCCCTCAGGCATCGGCGGCGCCGGCTTCTGCTTTGCGCTCGCGTCCTCGCTCTCAGCCTCGGCGTTGGCATCAGTTTCGCCATCGTTGGCAGCCAGCTCCTCTTCTTCTTCCGACATCGAAGCCGCGTCTTCGTCCTCCGACAGCGGTGGCGTGTCCTCTGCTGTCGTGTCCTCCGCCTGCGCGGTCGCCTCAGCACCGCCTGCGCCAGTCGTGACGACCTTGGTCGTGGCCTCGCTGCTGGCTGTCGGCTCGCTGGCGCGAGTGCCGGGTGCCAGAGGTCCTCCTTCCGATGGCGGTGCCGCCGCTTGCCGCTGTGCCACCAGCTCGGCTGGCAAGCCCTCGAGCTCGGAGCCCTCACGGATCCCTATCGACAGCGATTGCGGCCTCGTCTCATCGAAGTGCCCGTCTTTACCGTAGGCACGCAGGATGTATTTCAGCGCGTGTCCCGTCCCCGACGATCGCGACACGACCGGTTGCCACTCGGCGAGGCCGGCGGGATCGATCGCAACCACGGCCAGCGGGGCATCCTCGACCGACTGCCCGGCTTCGAATACCCGCACTTCCGCCCGCTCGATGAAAGACCAGTAGTTGGCGTACGCGCTGAATCGCACCGGATCGCCGAACAGCAGTGCTGACCCGAGTGGGTGAAACGCTACGTCCCCGGGCGAGGCTGC
>Ga0326726_10000812_pt1 | contig 28535 bp, 25 predicted proteins | sample MHFenrmetagenome_2_FD_207603 | JGI IMG/M metagenome (GOLD analysis project Ga0326726, IMG submission 207603) | Lab enriched peat soil microbial communities from Michigan Hollow, Ithaca, NY, United States - MHF15MN | ecosystem: Environmental > Terrestrial > Soil > Wetlands > Peat | place: USA... | reverse complement strand
ACTCCAGCGTGGACGCCGCGATCCGCGCGATTTCAACGACGTCGTCGGCGACGAGCCCATGCCCGCGGCTGATGAGCTCCAGCGCGAGCTCGCTTTTGCCCACGCCCGAATCGCCTGTGATCAAGACACCCAGACCGAGAACGTCCATGCATACGCCGTGGCGCTCGGTGGTCTCCGCGAGCGCCTTGCCGAGATAGCGCCGCAGCCGGTCGATGAGCTGCGCGCCCGGCGTGTCGGAGACCATCACTGCGACCCCGTGGGCCTCAGCGGCCTTCAGCAGGCGAATGTCCGCGGGGGCGCCGTCGGCAACGACAATGGCGGCCGGGTTGACCGCGAAGAGATTGCCCAGCATGCGGAAAAGGTCCGCTTCCTCGAAGGCCGCGAGGTGCGTGACCTCATGGTTGCCGAGAACCTGTATCCGGTTGGGGTGAATGAGGTTGAGGTGTCCTACGAGCGCCGCCACCTCGGCGCTGTCGTGCCGCAGGAGCGTCGAGCCGCCCGCCTTCCCGCCGATCCAGGCGAGCTTCAGCTTTTCGCGATTGTCCTCATACAGCTGCGCGACGCTGATCTGCAACATGCGGCTGCCAGGCGGTGATGTGCTGATGGATCGTGCTTGCGTCCGGATCGCTTGAGAGCGTCGAGCGCAGCTCACGGTCGCTCAACATCTGCGCAAGCTCCGAGAGCACGCGTAGATGCTGCTCGGTCGCGTGCTCGGGCACGAGGAGCAGAAATACGAGGCTGACAGGCTTGCCGTCGGGCGCGTCGAACGGTACCGGCTGGGCGAGCCGCACGAAGGCCCCCACCGCCTCCTTGAGGCCCTTGATCCTCCCGTGCGGAATGGCAACGCCCTGGCCCAACCCGGTCGAACCGAGACGCTCCCGCGCAAAGAGGCTGTCGAACACCAGGCTTCTCGCGACACCCTGATTGTTCTCGAACAGGAGGCCGGCTTGCTCGAACATGCGCTTCTTGCTGGTCACATCCAGGTCGAGAAGGATGTTCGACGGAGGCAGAAGCTTCGCAATTAGATTCATTGAGGACCTTGAGGCTCGCGCGCTCGGGTGTGTCCAGACACCGTACCGACGGCCGGAAAGGCGTGGAATTCTACACTATCGCGCCGGCCGGCTGTTGCGCGGGGCACGCGCCGGATCAAAGGGACTTTCTCATGCTGACCGAGGGAATCTGCAGGGACTCCCGGTACTTGGCAATCGTGCGGCGCGCGACCACGATGCCCTGTTGGCTCAGGATCTCGGAGATCTTACTGTCGGAGAGAGGTCTCTTTGCGTCCTCCGCGGCGACCAGCTGCTTGATGAGCGCGCGGATCGCGGTGGCGGAGCACGCGCCGCCCGTCTCCGTCGCGACGTGACTTCCGAAAAAGTACTTGAGCTCGAAAATCCCGCGGGGCGTGAACATGAACTTCTGCGTCGTCACGCGGGAGATGGTGGATTCGTGCAAGCCTAGGGTATTGGCGATTTCGCGCAGCACCAGCGGCCGCATTCCGACCTCGCCGTGCTCGAAGAAGTGCCGCTGCCGGTCGACGATGGCCTGCGATACTCGCAGGATGGTCTCGAACCTTTGCTGAACGTTCTTGATCAGCCAGCGCGCTTCTTGCAGCTGGTGCGAGAGCTGCCCGCCGGATTGCCCGCGATTGCTTTGAAGAATGTCCGCGTACATGCGGTTGATGCGCAGTTTGGGTAGCGCGTCCGGGTTCAGGCTCGCAACCCAGACGCCTTTGACCTTCTTGACGATCACGTCCGACACGACATAGCGGGTCTCCAGCGGCGCAAACGCCGCGCCGGGACGCGGGTTGAGGCTCTGGATAAGCTTTTGCGCCTGCCTGAGCTCCTCGTCTCCGCATTGCAGTGCCTTCTTGAGCTTGGCAAAGTCGCGCGCCGCGAGCAGCTCCAGGTGCGAGCGCACCAGGGCGAGGGCGGTCGCGCGGCTGGGGGTTGACTCGGGCATGGAGAGCAGCTGCAACTCGAGGCACTCCGAGCAGCTGCGCGCGCCCACCCCCGTCGGATCGAGGTTCTGCAGGTGCTTGAGCGCGATCTGCAACTCTTCGGGTTCCATCTGCAGCTCCTCGGGCACGATCTGCACGAGTTCTTCCAGCGGTTGCGTCAGATACCCGTCCTCATCCAGCGCTTCGATCAGGAATGCCACGAGGTTCCGGTCGCGCGGCTCGAGCTTGGTGAGCGTCAGCTGTCGGTGCAAATGTTCCCGCAGGTTGGGAGAGTCGGCCGCCACCTGCGAATAGTCGCCACTCTCATCCGAATCGTCGCGAGCGCTTGTGCCCGAGCCGCCCTCGCCGACCCAGTCGAGCTCGGGAGAATACGTTTCGGCCTGCGCCGGGCTCTCCGTCTCCGCCTGCTCGGCGGAGGGTTGGAGCGTCGTGGCCGACTCGCCGTTCATGTGCGTCGGGACGGCGGAAGGCGGTGCATCGGCGTCCTCGCGTTCGAGCAGCGGATTTTCCGCCAAGAACTTTTCCAGTTCCTGGTTCAATTCCAGGGTCGAAAGCTGAAGCAGACGTATCGACTGCTGAAGCTGCGGCGTCAGCGTCAGGTGCTGCGATAGCCTTAGCTGTAGGGTCTGTTTCATCGGGTTGGAGGCGCGAGAACCTCGTCGGATAGACCGCGGCTCAGACGGGCCGATATGGAATGGGATCGTTGAATGGCGCCCCCCTACAACCTGAAATTCTCGCCGAGGTAAACGCGTCTTACGTTTTCATTATAGACGATCTCATCGGGTTTGCCGAAAGCGAGAACCAGGCCTTCGTTAATTATGTACGCGTGGTCGCAGATTCCCAGGGTCTCCCGCACGTTGTGGTCGGTGATGAGGATGCCGATACCACGTTCCTTGAGAAAACGGATGATCTTCTGTATGTCGAGCACGGCGATCGGGTCGACTCCGGCAAACGGCTCGTCGAGGAGAATGAAGCTGGGGCGCGTCGCGAGCGCGCGCGCGATCTCGACTCGACGACGCTCCCCGCCCGAAAGAGAAAGCGCTGTCGTCTGCCGCAAGTGCGCGATGTTCAGATCGCGAAGCAGCCCCGAAAGGCGGGACTCGATTTCCTCCTCCGGCAGCTCCTGCAGCTCGAGCACCGCCCGTATGTTTTCTTCCACGGTCAGCTTGCGGAAGACTGAGGCTTCCTGGGGCAGGTACGACAGCCCTAGGCGCGCGCGGCGATGCATGGGCAGGTGGCTGATTTCCTTGCTGTCCAGGTGGATCGCGCCGTCGTCTACGGGGATCAGGCCGACGATCATGTAAAAGCAGGTAGTCTTGCCCGCGCCGTTCGGGCCGAGCAGCCCCACGACTTCTCCGCTCGACACCTCCAGCGACACGTCCTTGACTACGACGCGCGACTTGTAGCGCTTCTTCAGGCCGTCGACACGCAGCTGGCTCATCCGAGTCGCGCCCGAGACCGCTACTGGTTCCGCGGGCCTGCGTCGGGCGCGGACGAAGCGCCGGGTGCCGGCTTCTTGGGCACGATGGTCGCACGCACGCGACCTTCGCGATTCGGTCCGGAAGCCTCACCCGACGACTTCACGGTGAAGCGCTCCGACCTTGCGTCGTAGGAAATGAAGTCTCCGCGAATGTCGTCGCCGCTATCGCGGCGCAAGCGTGCGTCGTTGAAGAATTCGATCCGGTCGGCCTTGCTGTCGTATTCGATTCGCAGTGCCTGCCCGTCGATGTACCCCGCGGAGTCCTGCTTGTACCGGAACGTCGCCGGACTGCCGGTCGCGACGCCGTACTGGAAACCGTCGCTATCCTGCCGCACGACGATCCGCTCCGCGCGGATGATGAGGGAGCCCTGAGTCAGCACCACCTTCCCCTCGAACGTGGCGGTCTTCCTGGATTCGTCGGCAGTCATGCGGTCCGATTCCAGGGTGATCGGTTTGTCGCGATCAGCACGCTCGGCGAACGCCGGGGCGGCGAGCGTCCACATCGCCGTGAGCAGCAACCAGGCCGCGGATGGCCTATCTCTTGCGCGGCGCATCGAACGTGCCCCTGACCTGAGACTGCAGCGTGAACTGCTGTTTGGCCTTGTTGATGATCATGCCGACGCCGGTCAGGGTCGACCTCCCATCGGAAATCGTCACCGTCTGGTTGGTACGAAGGATTCCCTCTCCGGCCAGCACGTGGAGAAATTCCGTGCGCGCCTGCAGCTCGGGCTCCTCGGGCGTGGCCTCGCGCAGGATGAGCACGTTTCCGTACAGGAAAGCTTCCTCGCCCTCGCGATTGATCGTGCCGCGATTCGCTGTCGCAACGTAATTGCCGCCGTCGACAGCAATCTGAACCACGCGCGGATAGAGCACCTCCCCGGAACCGTCGTCGGCGAAGTGCTGCATCCTCGGAGCCGAGAACGTGTAGCGGAGCTTTCCCGACGCGTCCAGGTCCTGAACGGTGAAGTTTTCGACGATCGCGTCGGGCTCGTGCGCCGGGGAGCGCGAGTCGCCCCCTGCGTCTTCGCGCACCGCGTATTGCAGCCACAGGGTCAACAGCCCCAGGAAAGTCATCAAGGCGAGCGGTAGGAGTGGGGCGACGCGCGTTTTCATTCGAGCTGTCGGGCGATCGCCCGATCGAGCGTGTCCTGAGCGCGCATGATGAGCTCGCAAACCTCGCGCACGGCGCCGCGGCCGCCCGAAGCGCGGGTCACGTGATGCACGCGCTCTCTAACGAACTCGGGTGCTTCCGGCACGCTCGCCGAGAAACCGCAGCGTGCAAGGACCGGCATGTCTACCAGATCGTCGCCCATGTAGCCGGCGGACTCCGCCGGGGCCCGCGCTCGAGCGATGAGGCTTTCGAATGCCTTGCCCTTGTCCGCAACGCCTTGCTCGACGAGCGATATGCCGAGCTCCGCGGCGCGCAGGTCGACTGCGCGCGAGCGTCGCGCCGACAGGATCGCGACTTCGACGCCGCTTTCCCGCAGCATCTTGAGCCCGTGGCCGTCCCTCGCGTTGAATGCCTTCAGCTCGGCGCCGGCTTCGCTGAAGTACAGGGTGCCGTCCGTGAGCACGCCGTCGACATCGAAGATCATCAACTTCACCCGCCGCATCCGCTCGAGCAGGTCCTCGCTCATCAAATGACCTTGGCGCGAAGCAGGTCGTGCGTATTGAGAGCCCCGACCAACTCTCCCGCGTCCGATACGACGAGCAACTGGCTGATCTTGTAGCGCTCCATCAGTTCCACCGCTTCAGCGGCGAGCTTGTGCGGTGCGATCGTGCGTGGATCGCGTTTCATGATGTCGGTGACGTTGAGCAAGCGGAGATCGGGCTTGCGCTCGAGGGTCCGGCGCAGATCGCCGTCGGTGAATATGCCCACGACCTTCCGGCTCGAATCGACGACCGCCGCCATGCCCATGCCCTTCCTCGACATCTCTAGAAGAACGTCGAAGAAGGAAGCCGTTTCAGGAACGCTCGGGATATCCTCTCCCGTGCGCATCACGTCTGAAACGTGAGTGAGCAGCTTTCGCCCGAGCGCGCCGCCCGGATGAGCCCGGGCGAAATCCTGCTCATTGAAGCCACGCGCGTCGAGCAACGCAACTGCAAGAGCGTCACCGAGCGCCAGCGCCGCGGTAGTGCTCGCGGTCGGCGCAAGGTTGAGCGGACACGCCTCCTGTGCGACCCTCGCATCGAGGTGCACGTCCGCCTCCCTCGCCAGCGCCGAATCCGCGTTGCCGGTCACCGCAATGAGTTTGGCGCCCTGCCGCTTGATCAACGGGATGATCGTAAGCAACTCGTCCGTCTGGCCGGAATTCGAGAGGGCGAGCACCACGTCGTCGCTCGTGATCATCCCGAGATCGCCATGGCCCGCCTCGGCGGCGTGCAGGAAGAAGGCCGGTGTTCCGGTACTCGCCATCGTGGAAGCGACCTTGCGCGCAATGTGTCCGGACTTGCCCACGCCGCTCACCACGACGCGCCCGCGGCACGCAAGGATCAGGCCGATCGCATCGAGAAAACGCTCGTCGAGCCGCGAAGCAAGTGCGCTCACCGCGTCGGCCTCGATCGCGAGCACCTTGCGCGCAAGGTCGAGCGCTGAGATCGACAGCGCTTTTTTCGACCGATCGTTCATCGCATGAGACCGCTCTGGCCGGCTCGCGTGGCACGCTTTATGATAGGCCTAGGAGTATACCAGACCGATCGGGCGACCCCTCTACCTCAACCCAAGAAAACAAGGACTTCCAGATGGGCGGGACGCTCGAATTAGTACTGATATTGCTGGCGGGTGCGGTGATCGCAGTGGTGCTTTTCCATTCGCTGCACCTACCGCCGCTGCTCGGCTATCTCCTCGTGGGGGTTGCCGTCGGGCCCTTCGCGCTCGCGTGGGTTCCCGACACGGACGAGGGACGGTATCTGGCGGAATTTGGCGTCGTGTTCCTGATGTTCTCGATCGGTCTCGAATTCAGCCTGTCCAAATTGTTTCAGCTGCGACGCGCGGTGTTCGGGCTCGGTCTTGTCCAAGTCCTGCTCACCCTCGCCGGCGTGCTCGCGGTCGCCGCGTTGGCCGGAGCGCACTGGCAAGCAGGGCTCGCGCTCGGGGGCGCGATCGCCATGTCTTCCACCGCGATCGTGATGCGCGTTCTCGCCGAGCGCAGGCAGCTGGAAACGCCGCACGGGCGCGACATCGTCGGGGTCCTGCTCTTCCAGGATCTGGCGGTGGTGCCCCTGCTGATCCTGATTCCCGCGATCGCCGAGGGGAGCGGCGACCTCGCGCAGCGCCTTGCTCTGGCGCTCGCCAAGGCCGCCGCGGTTCTGGTGATCGTGCTGTTTCTCGGACAGAAGCTCATGCGTGGCTGGTTCCACATCGTGGCGCGCCGGCGATCTCATGAGCTGTTCATCCTGAATGTCTTGCTGATTACACTCGGGCTCGCCTGGCTGACGGAACGGGCCGGGCTGTCGCTCGCCTTGGGAGCGTTTCTCGCCGGCATGCTGATCGCCGAGACCGAATATCGGCATCAGGTCGACGAGGATATCCGGCCGTTTCGCGAGATCCTGCTAGGGCTGTTCTTCGTGACCATAGGCATGAGACTCGACCTGGGCACGGTCGGTGCGAACCTCATGCTGACGCTGGCATTGACGGCTCTGCTTGTCACCTTCAAGTTCGCGCTGGTCTCCGCTCTCGCGCGAGCGTTCGGATCGACCCCGGGCTCTGCCTTGCGCACGGGGCTTGCTCTCGCCCAAGGCGGCGAATTCAGCCTTGTGCTGATGGTGCAGGCGCAATCCCTTGCGCTTCTCGATCGCGATGTGTCGCAACTCGTCGTCGCCGCGATGTTGCTGTCGATGATCGCCGCTCCTTTCTTGATCCAGGCGAGCGACAAGCTGGCGCTGCGCTGGTCGAGTGCGGAGTGGATGCAACGATCTCTCGCCCTCCATCGCGTCGCGACACAAAGCCTGGCGACCGAGGGCCACGTCATCGTGTGCGGCTATGGCCGCACGGGGCAGCGCCTGGCGCACCTGCTGGAGCAGGAGCAGATCGAAGTCATCGCGCTCGACACGGATCCGGAGCGCGTTCGCGGAGCGGCGGCGGCGGGCGAAAAAGTGGTCTACGGCGATGCCTCGCGGTACGAGACCCTGGTCGCGGCCGGGATCGCCCGGGCGAGCGCTCTCGTCGTTACTTTCGCGGATACCGTGCTCGCTCTCCGTATTCTTCACCACGTGAAGACGCTCCATCCGTCGCTGCCGGTGATCGTGCGCACGCTCGATGACGCTGAGCTGGATCGCCTTATCGCCGCGGGAGCTTCGGAGGTCGTGCCCGAGACCTTCGAATCGAGCCTGATGCTCGCATCCCACGCGTTGGTGCTCCTGGGCGTGCCTTTGCGGCGCGTGGTGCGCCGAATCCGCGACGTGCGGGAAGGCCGTTACAGCCTGATGCGGGGCTTCTTTCACGGAGGGACCGACGAGGCTGAAGAATTCGACGAGGCACACGAGCCGCGGCTGCATTCGGTGACGCTCGCGCCGGGCGCTACCGCGGTTGGCCACAGCCTCGGAGAGTTGTCGCTGGACGAAATCGGGGTTGCGGTGACGGCGTTGCGGCGGCAGGACACGCGGATGATTTCGCCGGGCTCGCAGATAGCGCTGCAGGAGGGAGATGTGATCGTGCTGCGCGGAACGGCCGAGCAGGTCGCAGCAGCGGAAATGCGCCTTCTTCAGGGGTAGCCAGCGCAGGCGGAGTCCCGCCGCTCATTACGTCACTTTCTCTCGCCGGAAGCAATCCGGGCCAGGGCGAGCAGAGGATCTATTGCGCCGGGGTCTGCGGTGCGTGCCTGCTCAAGGATCAGAATCGTCGCAGTGAGTTGGTGCGGAAACGTTTTCAAGGCTCGCGCAAGCAGACTGCGCCCTTCTTCAACCTTGTCGTCCAAAGCGAGAAAGATGGCACGCCGCACCACGACGGCATTGGCCGGCCAGAAGCGCGCTACGCGCTCGCTCATCGCCAACTTGTCGGCGAGATTGCCTCGATCGGGCGGAGCCCCGATCACTATCCATAGCTCCGCCAGGGGCGCCAAGATGCCGTGCGTAAGCTCGCGCATGGTTGCTGCATCCCTTCGCGCCTGGTCGGCGGAGGTGAGCGAGAGCGCCGTTCCGCTGATGCGCGTCGTGTCCAAGCGCACATAGTCCCTGAGGGTAATACCCAGGGTTACCGAGAGCGCGGCACAGGCTGCCGCCGGGGCAATCCAACCGGTACGCGAGGTCGAGCGCGCTTCTACTCGTACACCAGCCCCGATCAGAAGCGCGGTCACGCCGAGGAAGTGCGCGCTCCACAAGGGAAACTCGATCATGGAATGAATTATTTCGATCCCAACCGCCGCGATGATCCACCACGACGTGACCTCCGGGCCGGTCCAATAACGCCGGGCGGCCTGCCACCCCCAGGCGCACAAACCGCCAAGCGCCAGGACCGTGCCCAGCAAACCGGTTTCGGCAAGCAAGTGCAGCGGAAGATTGTGCGGTGAAGTCCAGACCTCACCGAGGTGCGTAAGCGAAGGGTTGAGGCCCGATTCGAACGCGGCGCCCGCGAACTCACCGATGCCTACCCCGGCCAGGGGAGCGCCTGCAAACACACGAAATGCAATCAGCGCCGCTTGCCGGCGCGGCTCGGCATGCTCGAAAGGGGAGGAAAGCAGGCGGCCGAGAGCACTCTCGCCCCCGGGGGGGCCGGCACGCAACGCGTCGATCAGCCAGGGCACCGCATAGTGCGCTGCCAGCGCCGAGACCGCCACGACGCAAGCGGCCAGCTTCAGGCGCCGTGCATCCCCGGCATCCTGTACGCGTGCGGCCACCAGGCCGAGCGCGGCATACCACAGTGCGTAGAGGACCGCGCTGCGTGAACCGGAAAGGGCGCTGCCAAAGACAAGCAATGCCAGAGCCAGCAGGGCGTACACCGTTCGCACGCGGGCGCGCAGCCACAGGAACAGGAGTGCGCCCTCCCCCAGAGCGAGGTAGTTGGCATAGAGATTGGGCTGTGCGATGTTCCCGTAGGCGCGGTTGCCGTGGAGCTCGGCGACGACATCCTCGAACAACGGGGTCCGGCCATGGAACTGAATGACCCCCGCCATCGAATTCGCGAGAGCCCCGGCGACGAGAAACGCCGCCAGCACGCTGGCCACGCGCTCGGTGCCGACCACAGCCGCGAGGTTCGCCCCGAGCCAAATCATCAGCGCGGCGTAGAGTACGTACAGCGCGGCGAGCAGCGGCAATTGAAAATAGGCATGACGGCCTATGGCGGCTTGCACCACGAGGGCCATCGCAAAGGCGATCAGCCAACGTGCGGGCGCGGGAAAAGACGCGGCCGGAACGCGTTGCGCGAGGAGAAGGGCCAGCGCCGCGGCGACGCCGAGGGCCGCAGCCAGCCACTCAGGGAAGAAACTCAATACGGGCTGCTGATGATCCGGAAGCAGGAACGGAAGCAGGCAAAGGCTGCCCGCGAGCAGGAGGCTGATCGCCTGGGCCGAGGTTGTCTTCACTCAGAGTCGGCTGGAAACGAAAAAGCCCGCGCGAGCGGGCTTTTTTGCGGTCACCGGGGTGGCTAGATAGTCTTGCAGACTAGGTACTGATTCACCGCGGTTTCCACGTAGGCCGATGCCGGGCTTGCGACTGTGTCCGGGTTCGCCTGGGTCTGCAGCTGCGCTCGGATTTGGCCGGTCGCTGAATTACTGTCGTCCGACTGCGTGTCGATCGCAATGGCGACCTTGTCCGGCAGATTCGAGCTGCATACGATCAGCGCGGTGAAGCCCAAACCGTTTGTGCCGACCACGGCGTTCTCTACGCCGATGATGCCCGAGGCCGCGTTCGGCGGTGGCGTCCCGCTTCCGGTCCCAGCGGTCAGGCCCGGGACGAAGCCGGCGATCCGAAGGTGCTGCCAAAACAGGTTGGATTCGGCTCCGTCCGCTGGAGCGCCTCCCGTGCCCGCGGTGTTGTTGGCGTTGTACTTGCCCGCCATGACCCCGTCAGCGTTGCCTTTTCCGGGAGCCTGGATGGTCCAGCGCGTCGTGGCGTTGGCGTCGTCCCCGGGCAGGGCGCGATAGCGGTCCTGGTAGGAGGTTACCGCCACGGTGACGCCGTTGAAATCGTTGATCGCGTTTTTGATCTTGGCCTGGGTGATCATCTCCTGGCCCTTCAAGATACCGCCGAGGAGCAGCCCGATGATGACCAGCACGATCGCGATCTCGACCAGGGTAAAACCTGCCTCGGTCGATTTCTTGCGGCTGAAAGCGGATGCACTCATAAGAACCTCCAAGGCGCCGGCATCTGATATCAATCAGCGGAGAGGCGCACGAAAACCGATCGGAGAGCGGCTAGAAATTCTTGCATAGCAGGTACTGATTCACGCCGGTTTCCACGTAGGCCGAAGCCGTGGTTGCGGCCGTATCCGGATTCGCGGCGGTTTGCAGCTGTGCGCGGATCTGGCCGCTTGCCGCGTTGCTGTCATCCATCTGGCCATCCACCGCGCTCGCGATCTTCTCAGGCAGATTCGAGAAGCATACGATCAGGCTGGTGAAACCCAGGCCACTTGTGCCGACCACGCCCGACTCCACGCCGATGAGGCCCCCCGCTGCGTTCGGCGGCGGGCTTCCGCTTCCTGTTCCCGAGGTCAGACCCGGAACGAATCCGGCGATGCGCAGATGCTGCCAGAAGAGGTTGGATTCCTTCCCGTCTGCGGGCGCGCCTCCTGTACCTGAGATGTCGTTGTCCTTGTACTTACCCGCGATGATCCCGTCGCCGTTGCCTTTTCCGGGAGCCTGGACGGTCCAGCGCGTCGTGGCGTTCTGGTCGTCCCCGGGTAGCGCACGGTAACGGTCCTGATAGGAGGTCACCGCCACGGTGACACCGTTGAAGTCGTTGACGACGTTCTTGATCTTGGCCTGAGTGATCATCTCCTGGCCCTTGAGGATACCGCCCAGGAGCAGGCCGATGATGACGAGCACGATCGCGATTTCAACCAACGTGAAACCGGACTCGGTCCTGCTCTTGCGTGTCATCTTTGGCCTCATAAAGGAAACCCCGCCCGTTCAGCAGCGAGACCCGGAAATAACCGCAAGATATGTGCCGGGAAAAGCCCCTGAATTCAGGGCTTAGTGGGGGTAAATTGCCCGGGTTTTGTTGAATAGTGGACAGTTTCGACGATTAGTCGACACTTCTGCCGGCTTTCTTTCCTTTCAAGCGGGCGCGTAATTCCAGCCGTTTTAGGTGCTCATCCAGGAACTTAAGCTCGGCCGGATCCTTTATGGCGCCGCTTTGCAGGTAGCCTCCGATGATGAGGCGGGCGGTCTCCAGTTCGTCCATGTCCTCCAGAATGAAGACTTCCATCTGCTTCGCCCAAAGGGGAACGTTTTCGGCTACCGCGTACTGCTGAATCGCATGAGCGTAGCGGCGGGCGAGCGGCAAATCGTGGAGCCGATGCTTGGCCAGGGCAGTAGCGTGGGCAAGCCACGGCCAACGCCGATTCGGGTCAAGCAGAAACTGGCGGTAGACGAACTCCAGCATGCTGCGCTGCTTGGCCTCTATGGGCACTTCCGCGTACAGCCGGCTCGCCGCGAGCAGGGGGTACTGCCCCTGCGGGTCCAGCTCGAGGATTCTTCCGAGCCAGGCTTCCAGGCGGTCGTAGTCGAGATCGCGATAGGGGACTCTGGAGCCGGATTGGTAGTCGTAGGCTTGCAGGTAGAGCATCAGCGCCTTGGCGAGCGCTACCGGCTCGCCAAAGCTCGCGAGTCTGAGCGCCGCGATGCCGGGGGCGGGGGGCAAGTCCTCCGCGGTCGCGCGGGGTTGCGGGGCAGCGGTTTTCAGAGCGACCTGGACGGCAAGTCCCAGGCCGAGTAGCGCCACGACAATCCGCGGTACCCCCGATATCGATCGCTGCGTCATCGCTGCTAGAAATTCTTGCGGTACAAGTCAAAGAGTGCCGCCGAGCAGATCAGGACGAGGTAGATTGCCGTCTGCCCGAAAACCGAAACGAGGACATCACCGAACGCGCCTCCCAGGAGCCATGCGGTCTGGGTCATGCCGTCGAGCGAAGGCAGCAGCAGGGCGATCAAGCCAACGATCGCACCGACGATGCGATCCGTAAGGGTCGGGTCGTGCAAGGACGCACCCGCGATGATTTGCATCGCGGTCATGGAGCGCGACAGCAGGTAGAAGCCGCCCACCGCCGCAAAGGCGGGAACAACCTGCGCGAGAGACAGGACGCAGAACAGGCTCATGGACGCAACGATCAAGAGCTCGCACACGAGAGAAGCCGTCCACAGCGCAAGGCCGGAAGGCCTGGCGAACGGAGCCAGCGGCAGCGCGCACAGCAGCGCAAGGACCGCGGCCACGACCGCAAAGCCCGCAAATTTTCCGAAGAAATAGTAGGAGCGCGGTGCCGGCAGAGAGAGCAGCAACTCGGTGATCTTGTCGCTCGACTCACGCACCATGCTGGTGATCACGAACACGGCAAGGATGAAGACCGCGGCAACTCTGAGGGGCGCGGCGAGCAGCGCCGTCTGGATCTCCCGAGTCTCGGTGATTGCAACCTGGTTCAGAAACTGCGTAAAGCCGAACGCGGTCACGACGAGAATCACGGTCAGCCACAGGAGGCGATTTCGAACGGCCTCACGGAGGGTGGCTCTTGCCAGCGGGACGACGATGGGCATGGCGTGGGATTCGGCCTGGGTGCCTGTTTGTCAAAGCTGGCACAATACGAGCCTACAAGAGGGTAAGTCCATGGACGAGGATGCGCAAGTCCGTACCAGTCTCTGCCTTTACCCCGTGCCCTGTTCGGGAGAATAAAATGCACTGCGGGCTCATGAACGCCCTGCCGCGCCTCGATTCCGATCCGCAATAAACTCGATATGGCGACGTCGACCGTCCTTCAGGCATCCCAGCTGTTCGTGGCGAGATCGTGGCGCGGTCTGTTTCTGCTCATGCTGATCTGTCTGCACCTCGCGGCAATCTGGGGTGCGGAGGATTTCTGGGCGCGCGGCATGATGCTTGCGCATTTCGGGTTGTTCATTCTCTGGCAGCCGTTCATGCGGGGAGAACGGCCGCTGACTTCATCGCAGGTTGCCGCAATCGCCGCAATTGCCCTGGGTACGCTCTATTTCCTCAACTGGTGGCTGCTCGCGCTGTGGGTCAGCGTGCTGGCTGGAATCGTGGGCGGGAAGGTGTTTCTCTTCCAAGCGCGCTGGTTGCGGCGTTTCTATCTGGTGGTCCTGCTGTACCTGGTGGCGCTCCTGCTTGTCTGGATCGTTCCGAATAGTTTCATTCGCGTGCCCGTGCCCAACGAGGTCGAGTTGCTCGCTCACTACGGACTACCCTTGTTGTTCGTCGTGATGATGGCGATTCCCGCGGAGACTGACACCGCCGAGACACCGCAAGTCCTCGATTTTTTCTACGCAACGATGATCGTGCTGCTGCTCATCGCACTTGCGCTGGGCAGCTTCGCGTTCATGACCGTGGGCAAGGTCGACTACATCACCGCGCTGTCCTTCACCATGCTGATCATAGCGGGGGTGCTCTTGATCCTGTCGTTCGCATGGAACCCCCGTTCCGGGTTCGGCGGCCTTTCCATGTATTTTTCGCGCTATCTCCTGTCGATCGGCCTGCCGTTTGAGCGCTGGTTGTATTTTCTGGCCGAGCTCTCCCAATTGGAGACCAAACCCGAGCGCTTCATGAAGGAGGCTTGCGGCGGGCTGGCACGCCTGCCCTGGGTGTCCGGCGGCTTTTGGCATACGGCGGCCGAATCGGGCGATTTCGGAAAGGTCTCGAAGAACTCGGTCGAATTCACGAATCAGGAAATCCATTTGCGGGTTTTCACCAATCTATCCCTGAGTCCCTCGCTGGTGTGGCACTTTCAGCTGTTGGGACAGCTGCTCGGTGAGTTCTACGTGGCCAAGCAACGTGAGCAGAAGCTGCAGCAGCAGACCTACGTTCAGGCCGTTCACGAAACCGGCGCACGCATGACGCACGATGTCAAGAACCTGCTGCAGTCTCTCAATGTGCTCTGCGCGGCCGCGGAGCGCGACGCCGCACCCGACGCGGGAGGAGAGTTGTCCGCCCTGATGCGGCGTCAGCTGCCTGCGATTACCCAGCGTCTCCAGCAGACGCTCGAGAAGCTGCAGAAGCCCGACACGAGTGCTGGCCGCTTCATCAAGGCCGATACGTGGTGGGAAGGCCTGCAGCGAAGCTACGCCGGCCGCGGCGTCGAGTTCTCGCGCGAGGGATCGGGAGACGCGGTGATGCTTCCGAAGGAACTTTTCGATTCGGCAGGTGATAATCTGCTGCAGAACGCGCTGCGGAAGCGCAGGTTGAACGAATCGGTGAGCATATTCGTCACCTTCCGCTGCGATGATGCTATCGAATTTTCGGTCTGCGATAGCGGCGCACCCGTCGCCTCGGAAGTCCTGCGGGGCCTGATGAGAGGCCCGGTGCCTTCGGAAACCGGATTCGGAATAGGTCTTTACCAGACCAGCCGGCTCGCCGAAATTTCAGGTTTCTCTCTTCAGCTGCGCGAGAACGACCCGGGCAGGGTCTGCTTCAGCCTTCGCGGTGAAGTGCGCCGCGGCGCACGTGGGTAGTGAACGAGCCGCAGCGCCTCGCCGCGGACGACCAGGGCATCATGGAAGACGGCCTGCCGCGACCATGCGGGCGATGAGGGCGCTGGACGGAATCATCATCACGATATCGTCGAACTCGCAGGGCGGAGCCCCGTTTGTCGTCCCGGGTACCGGGTCTACGCAGCCTGATGCCGCGGGTGTTCGAGTTCGGCTGTAATAGGCCCAGCTCAGATAGCCTCCCGAGGGCGTCGCCTGCGTGTTGCCGTTCACGTTGGCTGCCTCATCGTTGCCGACGGGAAGTGGAGACACCTGGATTCCTGTTGTTTGCCAGCCGCCGAAACCGTTCTTGCCGTGAGAAATCACCACTGCGGGCAAAGCCGTGCCCAGCGGCGTTGCCGTCGTGTTCGTCCCGCCTCGGGTGAAGACCGCGATGTTGCCGAGCGAGCACAACGCGAATGTTGTCGGGGGCGCCGGTACCGGGATCGGGCTGCACGGCTGGGTCTGGGCAGCAGGGGCCGTGGTCGACCACGTTCCCGCGGCGTTGCCGTCGGCGAATACCTGGGAAACGCGATAGGTAAACCGTCGTCCCCACCCGTCGGTCTCCGGCATGCCCAGCGTTGTCCACGGCAGCACGCCGACAAACGTGTAACAGGTATTCGCGCCTACCGCCGGGTTCCATTGTTCGGCGCCGGCGGCTACCGGCGTGGCCCAAGTCGTCGTGTCGACCGTCCCTGCGGGCGTCGCGCCGTTTGCCGGACACGGGAGCCTTCCGGTCGCCTGGGCGAATCCGATGATGGCGTCTCTGATCGACTCCATGTTGTGCTGGGTCTCGGCTGCGTTGCGCACGTCGATCTGGCTCGAGAGCGGAACCAGGGCGCCAGCGAGCAGCAGGGCGATGATGAACAGCGCCACCGCAAGCTCAACCAGCGAAAAGCCTTTGCTCCGCATCATCGCGCCGAGTTCAGGGCGAAACGACCACGACCCGGTCGTTGATGGACGTCGGGGCGCCGGTGCGACGCTCGTACACGAAAGGCACGGTACTGTTCGCCGCGGTGAGGTTGGCGTTCTCGAAGTAGTCCGCGGGGTTTCCGCTCGCCGGCCGGTTTGTGCCGTTCAGCTGTCTTCCGGCGAGCACGATGATCGCCCGCTTGTCGTTAGTGGGAGCAGTAAGATTGCTCACGGTCAAACAGGAGGGCGTGGCGGGCAGCGGACTGCAGGTGGCGGAGCTGCCCCACGGGACTCCGCCAGAGACGTAGCCCGGCGATACCGCATAGTAAGCGTCGCGGTACCACTGGTTCGAGACGAACCACGAGCCATTCGGATTCACCACGGGATCGCCGCTGACAATAGGCAGATATTTGGGCGTCGGGAGCGGGATCGTGATGGTGACCCCAAAGTTCATGTCCCAAGCATTTTGCAGTCGCCCGGCGTAGATGATCACCCCCGTCTGGGCCACTACGGCCGTCTGGGTCGCGAAATCCGTGAAGGGCGCGACCGAACCGAAGTTGCTAAATTGGCCGTAGGGCGAGCCCTGGTTTGAGACAAAACCGCCGCCGTTCTTAGTTATCGTGAAATTCTCGGGGGCGGTTATCGGGGACGGGATATCGGCAAACGCCGTGTTTGCATTCTGCAGGAATACCTCAATCTTGATGTCCGGGCGATCATTGCAGGGGCGAGGAATTGATCGAGCAATTCGAGGAAGTGACAGTCGGCGATCCCGTGCCCGGCGGAACCTGCATGACCGTCGCGAATGCCCACTTGAACCAGTTCGGATCGTCCGTCAACGGCAGCAGACCTTGCTTCTGGCCGGAGGTGCCTTGGTAGGCCGTAACCGAGGCGGGCGGCGCCGCAAACGTCATGGCAAACGGGTAGGCGCCCCACTTGGTGAAGTAGTCCTGCACCATGGGCTTGATGTCGCGCTCGATATTTGCCGCCACGACGGGTTCGACGGCATCCATGAGCTCGGCCTTGGTGATGACGAGCGCCCTGTCGTTGAACGTGGTGGAGGGCAGTGCGGTGGTGAAGACGTAGTTAACAGGATCGCTCAGGTTTGGCGGGCCTTCGAGGTAGTTCAGCGGGTTGTTGTGCGCGCTGGCGTTCGTCGGATCGCGGTTCTGACTCTGCAGCGCCTCCCCGGGGGCGAAAACAACGGCGACTACCTGCGTTGCAGGGACGATTCCAACAACCGTCAATTGTCCCTGCGTGTCGCTGTTGATCACCGTGCAGTTCGGGGGGACGGTGCCGCCGGAGCACCGAAGCTTGCGAAAATCATGCGAGAGCGCGTACCAGAGACGCTCTCCGCTCGCGTCGCGCAGGTCGTCGATGCCGAGGGTCTTGAACGGCAGGCGGCCGATGATGCTTGACGTCGTGGTGATCCCGGTGCCAACGCAGTCGGCGTCGCCGTCGTCGTCGCGGTCCGGGCAGGGGAGCGCGCCCGGCTGGAAGTAGCCGGTGTTCGACGGCGGTGGAGGTGGTGGATTCTTGTAAGACTGCCATTGCTCGTTGGCTGCGTAGGCGATGAGGGCGGCCTTTGCTTTCCTGAGCGCGCTCATGCTGCGATCCTCGCGCTCGTTGGAGATATCGGCGGCGGTGCGGTTGAGGGCGCTCGCGATCAGGAAGGCGCTGATCATGGCTATCAGGGCCAGGATTGCGATCATCGCGAATCCGCGTTGGACCGACATTGCTCTTCCAGCCTTCACGGATTGCGCGGTGCGGGCGGGGTCCCGATTTTCGCGCTTGAGGCGGGATCCCTGATCTCGCCGCGGACCTTGTCGAGCGTCTGTCCGATTTTGACGGTGATCGAGGGTTCGCCCTCTGCGCCGGGCAGCGTCACTCTGGCTGGGTCGTGCGGTCTCCTCGTGCTCGTCTGTGGAGCGCCGTTGATCCAGGTCGTGCTCTTGCCCGAGGAGCGCGACACCTGGCCGTTGACCGTGACGAGGCTGTCGACGACCACTGTGGCTTCCTGAATGTTGGCTTGCCGGCGGCGGTCGAGATCCTGGCGCTGCTGCTCGGTGAAGAACAGGCGGCCGAGGGCCTCCTGCGCTCCCGCTGGTCCCGTCGCGGCGGCGAGCAGGAGCGCTGCGACGATCAGCCGTCCTGCCGATTCCTTCTGCCTTTTTTCGATTGCGGGCTTAGGTCGCATGTGCGCAGCTCAGGTGGGCTTGATCCCTTTTAGCGAGACCAGATCGACCTGGCACTCGGCGCGTAGGCGAGGCTGCAGGCTCGTCGCACTCGGGGCCGCCCCGCGCTCTATGCGGGTCACGGTGCAATTTCGCACGGACACGTGCGCCTTGATGCTCGCTTGCAGGTCCGCGAGGAAATTCAGAAGATCCCCTTCGTGCAGCAGCAGCATGTCGAGCTTCAGCCGGCTCACTACGAATTCCGCGCCTCCGGTCGCGACCAGCCCGGGATAGTCGAGCGGTCTCTGAGCTTCGAAGTTGTACCTGATCTCAAAGAGCTTGCGTTCGTTCTTGATTCTTGCGATCGACTCGATCCAGTCGAGCCGGCTCTGCTCGCCCACGACGCCGCGCTGGCGCATCTGCTCGTAGTACACGAGGTTGTCGCGGATCTCGCGCTCTTCCTCCGAAACCCTGGACACCCGTTCCTGGGCCGCGATGCGGCTCAGCTTGGTCGCGCCCTGCGCCGCGTTCGCCGCGTCCAGGAAGTATCCGCTGGCGATCAGGCAGGCCACGCCCAGCGCAAGCAGCGAGATCGCCGCGGCGAGCGGCATGCGCAGGCGCTTGAGGTCGTCGCGGGCGATGTTCATGTGCCGCGCCGCTTGCTTACCACGACCGAGAACTGGGGTACTTCTTCCCGCCTCGCTGCCCCGATGTCGCCGCTCAGGCTCTTTTCCGCGTTGATGTCGAAAGGCAGGTGGGTGCGGATCACCTCGTTGCCGGGCCGCCTGCGCAGCGCCTCGGTGAATTGGTCTACCAGCGCGGAGACCGCGCGAAAGTCCGAGGCTTGCTGCACGACCAGCTTGCCCGAGATCTCGGCGGTTTGGATCTGCAACTCGCTGGCCGCGGCCTGTGCCTGCATTGCTGGTGCCTTCGCTGCATCGCGGCTGGCCCCCGATTTCACCCCCGCGCCGAATTCCCAATCGATCCTGTCGATTTCGATCTGGGGTAGAGCGCTTACCGCCTCGCTGATCTCGACGAACATCCTGGCCGGGGAAGCGCTCTGCCGCAGGAGCGCCCGATAGTTCTTGACGATCGTCTTCAGGTTTTCGCCTGATATCGGCGTTTTGGGGAAACGTGTCTGCAGGCGAGCGTATTCCTCGGACGCCCGGGCTTCCTGGATGCGGTCACTGCGGGCTTGATCGTTGATCTGGTGGATGTCGAGGAGCCTCGCCGCCGACACAAGGAGGCAAAAACCGAACGCGGCAGCTCCGGCCGCGACCAGGCCCACGCGCACGCGCCATAAATCGTAGAAGCGCCGCAGGCGGTCGTCCGCATACTGTTCGCCGGACGGGGAGGCGGCGAGCACGTGCAGAAACAGACCTTCCGCCAGGGTCTCGGCGGGCACTGACTTGACACCCAGGGCCTTGGCCACCTGGCCCAGATCATGAACGCGGAATTGCAGCCTCGCGGAATTTACGCAGGCCGCTTCGTACAGCTCCTTGTGCTCGCTCGGCGCAAGCACGATGACGTCGAGCGGAGGCGCTTCGCGCGGCAGGACACGGGAGTTGACTAGGTATTGGTGGATGCGAAGCGACTCGGTCGCGCAGTCGTAGGCGATGGAACGAGCGTCGGAGAGGTCCACGCGGCCGAGCCGCGAGAAACGGATCCGGCCGTTCTCGACGTAGCTCTGCCGCAGTCCGCCCTGCTGCAGGCTCACCATCAGGTATCGCCCAGCTTTGAATCCGAGGCGTTTCCCCGTCAGGGCCGCGACGAGCGCGACCGAGAACACGCCGACGACGCGGGCTTCGTGAGAGCGCAGAACCTCGAGCCAGGGCTGGAACTGCACCGCATTGGTAAACGACATGTAAAGAATCCGCTCCTCACGCCGCCCCGCGTGGATCTCCGACCCCAGCGAGAGCGGCAGGGCGAGCGAGGCGTCGCGGTAGCGTTGGGCGAGCTTGCGCGCAAGCAGGGCGCGCCGGTCCGCGCCTCGGACGTAAGGAATGTTTTCCTGGAAGAAGTCTTCCTCGACCACGTCGGCGAGCACGTAGAAGAGGCTCCCACTGGCCCCGCCGACGTACTTGGAGAATCCGGCGACCCCATTTTTGTCCATTCCGAAAGCGGCGTCCTTGTGCAGCTCGCCCCGGTTCCACCGGTAGGCGGTGACCCGATGGGAGGTGAAGTAGACGAGGCACTTGCTCGGCACGGCCCTACACCTTGATCTTGCTGATGACGTCGTAGATCGGACCGAGAACGGAGAGCATCACCCAGCCGAGTATGGCCCCGAGGAGCACCGTCAGCGCCGGTTCGATGATCACCTGGATCTTGCCGATCGACTCGCGCACCTCGCGGTTATAGAAATAGGACACGTTGAGCAGCGCGGTATCGAGCGCGCCGGTCGACTCGCCCACCCTCAGCATTCTCACCACGAGCGGCGGGAAGAGCCCGACCTCCTGGAACGCCGTTGTGACGTTCTTACCCTCGCCGATCTGCTGTCCGGCCAGTTTCAGGCCTTCCTGGATGACCAGATTGCCGGCTGTCTCCTCGGAACTGCGGATCGCATCCAGGATGGTGATTCCGGAGGAATACATCAGCGCGAAGATGCTGGCGAAACGCGACAGGATGATCTTGCGCAGGATCTCGCCGGCCACCGGGAGCGCGAGCTTGAACCGGTCGATCTGATAACGGACCCCTGGGTTGGCCCGGGCGGCCAGCCTGACGCCGGCGAACAAGACCAGGGGCGCGGCGAGCAGTGCCCACCAGTAGCTCACGAAAAACGCGGAAACTTCCATGAGAATCCGCGTTTGCAGAGGAATCTGCTGCCCCATGTTCTTGATGAATGCGACCATCTGCGGCACCAGGTAGATCATTAGGAAGAAAGTCACCATCAACACGATCGAGCCGACGAAAGCGGGATACATGACGAGCTTCTTCATGTGCTCGGCGAGCTCGTCCTCCCATTTCAGGTTGTCGACGAGGCTCTTCAGCACGTCGGGGAGCTTCCCGGTGTCCTCGCCGGCGCGGATGAGGCTCGTAAAGACCGGATTGAAGATTTGCGGATATTGGGCGAGGCTTTGCGACAGGCGCAGGCCGCCCTGGATGCTTTCGATGACTCCCGACATCACCTCGCGGAAGCGGGCGCTCTCGATGCTGTCGCGCAGGTCGATCAGCGATTCGACGAGCGGGACTCCGGCCCCGGTGAGCTGCTCCATGTGGAAGCAGAAGTTGATGAGCTCCGAGCGTTTGATGGCGCCGGAGCGAAGCAGATTGCCGCCGTGACGCGCCGGTCCGCCGCGCACCAGGTCGAGGCCCATGCGCTTCAGGCGCATTTCGAGATCGACCAGGTTCATCGCTTCGATCTGGCCGAGCATGGTCTTTCCCCGGGTATCGACGGCCTTGTAGGTGAAGAGTGCCATCTCGCTTCGCTCGCCGGCTGGGTACGCCGGCTGTGACTACATCCGATCGGTGAGGTCGACGACGCGTATCAGCTCGTCGAGCGCGGTTGTGCCGTCGAGTACCCGGCGAACACCGTCGTCGGCAAGCGTGCGGAGGCCCTTGGCCACGGCGGCCTTGTGCAGTTCCCGGCCTGTGGCGCGGTGGGCGATTAGCTCGTCGAGGTCGGCGTCCAGCTTGAGAATTTCGAGGATGGCCATGCGGCCCCGGTAGCCTTGGTAATCGCACTGGTCGCAGCCGACCGCGCGATACACCGTCGGCGGGCGATCCGGCCGCACGCCCAGCATGCCGCATTCGCCCGCGTTCGCCTGATAGGCCTGCCTGCAATGCTTGCAGAGCCTTCGGATCAGGCGTTGCGCGATTACGCCGATAATATTGCCGGCGAGAATGTCCGGGACGATTCCGATGTCGAGAAGGCGCGGAATGGCTCCTATGGCGGAATTGGTGTGCAGCGTCGAGTAGACCTGGTGGCCCGTCATCGCCGCTCGGAACGCCATGGTCGCCGTGTCCTCGTCGCGAATCTCGCCCACCAGGATGACGTCCGGGTCCTGCCGCATGAGCGAGCGGATGCCGTTGCCGAAGTCCATCTTCGCCGCCTCGTTCACCGAAGTCTGGCGGATCAGGGTCATCGGATATTCGACCGGATCCTCCAGGGTCATGATGTTGAGGCCGTCGTTGTTGATGTGGTTGAGCACCGAATAGAGCGTGGTCGTCTTGCCGCTGCCGGTCGGGCCTGTCATCAGGATGATGCCCTCGGGTCGCGCGATCATCTTCTTGAGAAGCTGGAGCTGGCTCGCTTCGAGACCCAAACCGTCGAGCGGCACGATCCCTTTCTGGCGGTCGAGAATGCGCAGTACGATGTTCTCGCCGTGCGAAGTCGCCTGGGAGGAGACGCGAAAATCGACGGCGCGTCCGGTGAGCATCAGGGAGATGCGTCCGTCTTGCGGTGCGCGCGTTTCGGCGATGTTCATTTTCGACATGACTTTGACACGGACCGCCATCGCCGGCCAGTAGGTTTTGTGCAGCGAGCGGATCTGGCGCAGCACGCCGTCGATGCGGTAGCGGATGCGCAGGAAGCTCTGCTCGGGCTCGAAGTGAATGTCGGATGCGCCCCGCTCGACTGCGTCCGCGAGCAACGCGGAAATGAGGCGCACCACGGGTTGCGAATACGCGTCGCCCGACGCCTGAAGGCTCTGGTAGTCGATCTCGCCGGTCTCGATCTCGTGCAGAATCCCGTCGATCGAGAAATCGTGACCGTAGTACTGGTCGATTGCCCGGCCGATCTCGCCTTCGCCCGCGAGTCGGGCCTCGAGCGAGAACTCGCCGCGCAGCTGCGCGCGCAACTGGTCGAGGGCAACGATATTGTTCGTGTCGGCCAGCGCGACGATGAGCTTGCGAGCCTCCCGGTCGAGCGCCACCGGAAATACGGTGTGGCGCTTGGAGAACTCTCGGGGCACGAGCTTCAAGGCCATCGAGTCGACGACAATCTGCGTGAGATCGACGCTCTGCAGGCCGAGCTTTTCCGACAAGGCATCGCGCAGCGTCGCCTCGGACACGAAGCCCAGATTGACGAGCAGCTTGCCCACCGGTTGGTGGGTCTTCAGTTGCTCGAGAAGCGCGATCCGGAGCTGATCCTCGGTGAGAATCCCCTGCGAGATCAGAATCTGCCCGATATGGCGCTTCGCCTGCGGGGAGACCGTTTGGGCGGAAAGGCGCGGCGAATTCATGGAACGGGCTATTTGATCAGCTCCTGCACGCGCGCGCGTGCCTGACTGGGATCGAAGGTCCCTGCACGTTTCTCGGCGAGAGCAAGCGCTCGCTGGTAGTACTCGAGGGCGGGCTTCTTCTGGCGCAGCTGGTCGAGGCTGATCGCCAGATTGAAGGCGTAATCGGCATTCTGAGGATCGATCGAGTAGGCCTTGAAGTATGCAGCCTGGGCTTCGGACCATCGCGACTGCTGCCCATACTGGTTGCCCAGAGAAAAGTACAGCTGAGCGACTTCGGGCTGGTTCGCGATGAGAGTTTTGAGGCGGCTTTCGGAAGCGACCGGATCCAGCCGGCCGCGGAGTCCTACCAGGGCAGCGACGGCCTGACCGTCGCGCGGATCTCTTTCGAGCAGCTTCAGGTATTGCGCTTCGGCCGCCTCGAGCTGGCCAGTACGCACGTCGATCGCGGCGATCCCGAGCAACGCATCACGGTTGTTCGGTTCGCGCGCGAGCGCCTTCTGGTAGCTCTCGCGGGCGGCCGCGAGGTCGTTTCTTTGAAACGCGCGATAACCTTGCTCGACCGCCGGATCCACGCTCAGCACTGGCGCATTCACGGCGATCGGCGCCTGCAAGGAACCGGATTCCGGCGCGGCGGGCGGGTTCTGGGCCCGCGTCGTGGAAGGCCCCGGAATCTCAGTCGGACGCGACCTTTGACGCGACCGCACCGGCTGGATCGGGGGGATGACCGCGACCGCGGGTCCCGCAGGGGCAGCCGTGGCAGGCTGTGGGGCCTGCGACGGCGCGACTGCGACCGCCGGTGCCGGATTCGTCACGACCGCGATGGTGGTCTGGGTGACCGGGGTCGCTTGCGCCGCCGTTGGTGGAATACTGTAGTGTGGCTGCATTTGCCACCACACGTAGCCGCCGTAGCCGATCGCGACCACCGCGAGGGCGGCGAGGGTGAGATAGAACGGTCGACGTGGGTTGTAGTCCATCTCCTTGACCTGAAAGATCTGCTCGGCCTGAGCGCGTCCGCCGGCGTACCCGGATCCTGCCGTCGCAGGCGGCGGCTGCATCGCGGGCACGAAGGGTTCCGGTTCCTGCAGCGACAGCTCCGGGCGCGAGGCCGCCGCTTCCGCAGGTTTCTGCTCGGAAGAAGGCAGGTCGTCGCTCAGAATCTCCAACGGCTGCGTGATGTCGGGCAGCTTCTCCCGGGTGGTAATCACGCGCGTCGCCGGATCTTCCGGCGCGGGCTCGGAGCCCGCCGGCTGCTCGGGCGTGGAGGATTCCGCCTTGGCGATCTGCTTGGCGAGCTCCGCCTTCTTCAGCGCGTCGAGGAGCAGGCTCATTTCATGCCGCTCAGAGGCGCCGTCTTGCCGGGGTTGGGCTGGGAGGTGAAATTCTCGCCGGGTATCATCGAGCGGTAAGCGCGGTAGTCGCCGTCGATGCTCGCATCCTTGACCACGATCGGGCGAAGGAATACGACCAGCTCGGTCTTGGTGTTGTTGCGGTTGCGCGAGCTGAAGAGCGAACCGAGGATGGGGATGCTGTTGACGATCGGTATCGTATCCTCGATGTCGTTGACCGAGTCCTCGATTAATCCGCCGAGCACCGCGATCTGGCCGCTGTTCACCTTGATCAGGGATTCCATTTCCCGCATGCGAAGCTGCGGAATCAGGTTGGGAGTGGCGGCGGTGAGCGAAGGGTTGGGGTCGGATACAAACTTCACCAGGCGCGTCGTGGTCGGTTTGACGTTCAGGAGGATCGTGTCGTCGTCGCTGATCTGGGGCGTCACGTTCATCACGAAGCCGACAGGCACGGTGACCGGAGTCGTGTTGGTGGCCGTCGTGGCGTTCTGGTTGGGCCCCCCGGGGACTACGGTGACCTGGACGGTGAAATAGACGATGTTGTCGACGACTCGAAGCAGGGCCGTCTGATTGTTGAGAACCGAGAGCTTCGGGCTCGACAGGACGCGCACGTTGCCGAAGGAATCGAGCAACTGCAGCACCCCGGCGATGCTTCCTCCGCCTGCCGCCAGCGTGAAAATGTTGGGGAACGTGGGCGTGCTGGGAAGTCCCGCCCCGGTAATCGTGCCGGTAACGTTGGGCGGCAATTGGGGCGTGGCCGAGACGCTCCCGCCAGATACTTGGTTGCCCGTGGTGGTCGTCAGTCCGCGGGTGCGCAGGGCCGCCCAATTGATCCCCTGCTGGTACTGGTTGTTCAGCGCGACTTCCGCGATCGTCGCCTCGATCAGGACCTGGCGCTTCACGTTGGCCAAGACCTGATCCAGGAATTCCTGGATCTTCTCGTGTTGCCGTGCGGTCGCGCGCACGATGATGACGCTCGCCTCGGCATTGACGATCACCGAGGCCGCCTCTCTGAAGGTGGCGTTGGGCGCGGTCGGTGCAGACACCGCGCCCGGCGCGCCGGGCGTCGCGGCAGGGGCTTGGGGACTGGTTGGCTGAGGAGCCCCGGCGGGCAGTACCTTGTCGGTCTCGTGGAGGATGTCTTTGATGTTCCTTTCCAGCGTGGCCCAAAACTTGTTGTCGGAAGTATTGCGCACAGTGGTGATGGAGCCGTTTGCGCCGGCCGCACCGCTTACTCCGCTCCCGCCTCCACCGGAACCGCTGATGCTGCCGATCTGCGAGGACACGCCGGTGGCGCCGGCCGTGAGCCGCTCCATGTTGACGTAATCGATCCGGTAGATGTGCAGGTAAGGCGAATCCGGCATGACGGCCAGATTTGGGCCATCGAGCTCCCAGCGCATGTCGACCTGCTTTGCGATGCGCGTAAGAAGCTGCGGCAGAGTCTGATCGATCGCGTTGAGCGTGACTACGCCGGTGATCCCCGAGTGAATGTCGACGTTCAGCTTGGCATCGCGCGCGAGGGCAAACAGCAGTTCCTGCACCTTGACGCCATTCACCACTACCGTATAGGTCTCTGGACGCAGTGTCGGCTTGGGTTCGGGCAGGACCGTCGAGAGCTGTACCGGCCCAGGAATGGTGCCGGAGGCAGGAGGCTCCCCCGCCTTCACATGCGTGTCGGACTGCTGAATCGGCGCATGGGCGCAGGCGCTCACTGCGAGTGCAAGAACCGCCAGCGAAATGCGTCGCAAGCTGGTCTCCGATTCCTTGTTTGACCTGACGAGCCGCAAATTCCCACCCCCTGTATAACAATACCACGTAAGAAGCTGATTTAACAAACCAAACGACCTGATCTGCCGCTTATTTCACGAATTCGTTTCGTGCGGGCCTGCCTGTCGCGGCTCGAGGTGATGTTTTACTGGCGATTCTGGCTCTGCATGCGCTCCACGCTGCGAGCGTACGGCTGGTACGCGGCGAGAGCCTGAGGCAGTCCTTTCATCGCATCGAGTGCCCTCGCCTCGCTCGGATAGGATCCATAGGCAACGCGATAGTGTTGCCGTCCATCGATCTTGACGCTATAGACAATTAATTCGCCGACAGACAGCGTGGCAGCTGCTTTTCTCAGGAAATCCTCGAGTTGCGGCAGTTCTTCCACGCTTGCCGTGGCGAGCTGGATGGCGTACTGGTCCCCGGGGGTGCTGCGCAGCCACACCTGGGCTGCCTCGAATCGCTCCCGGGCAAGTTTCCCCTGCGCTGGGGCGACGGGCTTTCTTTCGGCCGCTGCCGGGATCGGTTTCACGTCCGTCGCGGACGGCGCTTGACCTGCAGCCATCGTTGCCGTGGTGCCGCTGACTGTAGGCCCTGGAGAGGCGGCAGTGTGGGTGGTAAGCCGCGCCGGTTCCTCCTTGCCGGGCGTCGAAGCAGCGGAAGAGGAAGAAGGACCTGCGGAAGGAGCAAGGGGAGGAGCGAGCGTCGCCGCGGCGGCGGGATCGACGGGCACGATCTTCGAGTCCGAGCGGACGCCCGTCGGGGGCACTGCGACGGCAGCCTGGGACCGTGGTGGCGCGTCCTTCGAGAGCAGCACGTGAGTTGCCCAGCCCAGGGTGAGCCCGGCTGCCAAGGCGGCCGCCCCGATGCGGATCTTCTGCGCCCCGCTTCTTGCGCGATAGAACTCCGAATCGCGGATTGCCCTCTTGACTTCCGCCGCCGTGATGGCGTGGGTGCCGCCCGCAAAAGCCGCGAGCAGGGCTTTGTCCGCGAGGATATTGACCCGGCGGGTCAGACCCTGGGAGGCGCGGGCGATGAGGCTGATCCCCTCTCGGGTGAAAACCTTGGGTCCGCGATAGCCCGCTGCTCGCATCCGGAAATCGACGTAGTTCTCTATGTCGCTGCGCACCAAGGGCTCGAGGCGAAAGCTGTGTGTGATGCGCTCCTTAAGCTGGCGCATTCCGGCGGTATCCAGATGCTCGTCCAACTCCGGCTGCCCGAACAGCACGATCTGCAACAGCTTGTGACGGTTCGACTCCAGATTCGACAGCAGCCGGATCTCCTCGAGCGACTCGTCGGGCATCGCATGCGCCTCGTCGATCAGCACGACCACGCGCCGGCCCTGGCCGAACAGGTGCAGCAGGTGTCCCTGCAGCGCGCGGATGATACGCGTGGGGCGGTCCTTCTCCAGCTGAAGCTTGAGTTCGTCGCCGATCGCGAACAGTATTTCGTCGCGCGACAAGGAAGGGTTGGCGAGATAGATGGTTTCGACCGTCGCGGGCAAACGTTCCATCAGCACCCGGCACAGCATCGTCTTGCCGCTGCCAACTTCGCCCGAAACCTTGACGATCCCTTCGTCGTGCGTGATCGCGTACAGCAGCGCCTCGAGCGTCGCGCCGCGGTTGGCGCCCTGAAAGAAAAAATCGGTGTGCGGGGTGATGCGAAAGGGCGCTTCTTTCAGCCCGAAATGTTCGAGATACATCGAGTGTCGCTCTCCCGCAGGCGGCCGGAGCCTAGTCTTGCTTTTGCGCCGATTCCATGCGGGAGTACAGCGTCGTGCGGTTGATGCCGAGCATTTTGGCGGCCTGGCTGACGTTGCCTCGCGTGAGCTTCATCGCCGCCTCGATGTAGCCCTGCTCCCAGGCCTTGAGCATCTGGTCCAGGTTGAAGCTGCGCTCGCGTTGCAGGTGGCGCTGCGCCTGGTCGATCAGGGTTCCGGATTCGGAGGGCAATCCGGGCCCCCCTTCGGCTTGCGCCTCGAGGTCGAATTCGGGCTCGAGTTCCGCGGGAGACAGCTTTTGCCCCGCGTACTTGGTGGTCAAGCGGATGACGACGTTGCGGAGCTCGCGCACGTTCCCCGGGAAGTGGTACGCGCGCCAAGCCT
>Ga0326726_10000811_pt1 | contig 28541 bp, 34 predicted proteins | sample MHFenrmetagenome_2_FD_207603 | JGI IMG/M metagenome (GOLD analysis project Ga0326726, IMG submission 207603) | Lab enriched peat soil microbial communities from Michigan Hollow, Ithaca, NY, United States - MHF15MN | ecosystem: Environmental > Terrestrial > Soil > Wetlands > Peat | place: USA... | reverse complement strand
ACCATGTGCGCCGCGGCCTGCGCCGACGCTGGCGTCATCACAGTCCCTTGTGGCTGAGCAGATGCGGTCATCGGATCGCTGCCACCACCGCCACAAGCGGTAACGAGAGCAGCGGCTGCCGCGAGCGAAAGCGCACGCACAGAATGCATTCGGCTCATTGAGGTCTCCCCGAAGATTGGTTTTATGGTGCGGTCACGACAGACCGCGCGTTGTATGTGCGGATATTGCTGGAGTCGTCGGCGCCGCGTCAACGGGCGAGCGAGCAACTAGAGGTCGTCGCGATAGCGGTGATGCACGCCGCGCACATCGCGCACACCCGGGATTTCTTTGACGCGCGGGATTGCGTCCGCGGGCAGCCGCACCGCCAGCGCGTTTAACACTTGCTGAATGCGCGCAGTCTCCACGGCACCGAGTGCGGCGAGTTGCGCCATCACGTCGTTTTGCTGCCTGACAATGCGTTGCAGTAGCGCGGCACGCTCCTGGTCGGCTTCGCGGGGCAGGCTCGCCAACGCCGGCTCGCTCAGCACCACCCAAACCTCGACTTCACCGCGCACAGGGGGCGAAGGAGCAACCGGAGATTGCGGTGCGCTCGGGGGCATGTTTCCACCCACAGGCGGGTCGGCCGGCGACGCCTGCACACTCAAGGCCAACAGAATCCCGAAAACACGCCGCATTGCTTTTAACTTAATGAGGACCCACCCATGGTACCAATCCCCGCCGCGGCGATCCCCAGAACCCCTGGCCCGTGACACGGACATCAAGTATGGCAGCGCAACTTGGGGATGCCATGCGTGCAATTTGGGTAGGTCGCCCGATTTGCAGGTGAGCACGTACCGCTACCGTGCTTGACCAGCAGCCGGGAGTCACCGGCGAGGAGAAGACCATGAAAAGCCTCGTTCAGGAATCCGTGAGAACGCCGACGAGCATGTTTCGCTGCGCGGCGCTCGCAGTGTTGTCGCTGGGAATACCCCTCGCCGCCAAGGCGACGGAGCAGCCCGGGTCTGCTCTGGCAGCATTCGCTCAGCAATCTTCGGCGAAGAAGTCCTTTTCTCCGCTCGTCGAGAGAGTGCGCCGCGCGACGGCGAAGTACAGGGACATCAACGTCATGATCAATGAAGGGGGCTGGGCGCGGGCCACCCCCTGCGTCAGTGGACCCAATTCGGGCGCGATGGGAGTGCATTTCGTCAAGGAAGGACGCGTCGGTGACGGCATCCTGCGCGCCGACGAACCGGAGGCGTTGATCTACGAGCCGATGTCCAACGGCGCGATGCGTCTCGTCGGCGTCGAGTTCATTGAACTGGCTGATGTCTGGAACGCCACGAGCGGCGGCAAGCAGCCAACGCTGGAAGGGCATTTGATGAACCTGGTGACCGCGCCCAACCGCTACACCTTGCCGGCGTTCTACGAAATCCACGTCTGGGCGTGGGAGGACAATCCGAACGGCAGCTTCGCCGACTGGAACACGGAAGTTTCCTGCGACAAACAACCGACCGAATGAGCTGACACCCAGCCGGCGATACTGCACCCGCCTCGACGCGCTCGGGGCGGGTGCTGCTGTCACTGAGCACAAGGTCGCTCTAACGCCCGCTGTTTACCGGCGGTTTGTACGCCCATGACTCATACCGTACGCGTAACGACCGGTCGTGCCCGGTCGTCCACCCGTCCCGCGATTCGCGCGTACCAACATCTCGCGCAGCGGCTACGACGTTCACGACTAGTGCGTAGGCGGCCCGTGGCCGTGAACCACGAGTCGCCCGTACCGAGGCTTTGGCGGCGCCCTCGTCGCGGTTGACCGCGTCCGATTAGCCTGGCCCTGTCGCTACAATATTCCTCCTTGTCATTCGTCTACAGAGCCAGATGCAAGAGCTGGCTCTCACCGCGCGCATGAACGCAGAGCAGACCCGGCAGCTTTCCGAGGTCGTGGGCCGAGAACGGCTCCGACTTCGTAATTGGATCCGCCGACAGCTCGCAGACCCGGCCGAGGTCGACGACATCCTGCAGGATGTGTTTATCGAGCTGGTCCTGGCGTACCAGTCGCTGAAGCCGATCGAGGATGTGGGCGCGTGGCTCTTTCGCGTGGCGCGCAATCGCATCACCGATCTCTTTCGCAAGAAGAAACCAGAGGCGCTGGCAGACCAGGCGATCGCGACGAATGAGGATTCGCGTGCGCTGGAAGACCTGCTTCCGGCGTTCGATCCGGGGCCGGAAGGCGCTTACACACGCGCGCTATTGATCGATGAGCTGGAGGATGCCCTGGAGATCATGCCGACCGAACAGCGCGAGGTGTTCCTGGCGCACGAGGTGGAGGGTTTGAGCTTCAAGGAAATCTCCGCGCGCACAGGAGTTGGGATCAACACGCTAATCGCGCGCAAGCACTATGCGGTGCTGCAGCTACGCGAGAGGTTGCAGGCTATCTACGATGAAATTCAAGATGAGTGAGGAACTGCCATGAGACATAGACGGGTTGTTCGAATCTTGGGGATAGCGCTCGCGGTGGCGCTCGTTGTTGTCATTGTCGTCGCGGGGTTCGGGTACGCAGTGCTGGGGCTGTGGAACTGGTTGATGCCAGCGCTGTTCAAGTTGCCCGCGCTCACGTTCTGGCAGGCCGTGGGACTGCTGGTGCTGAGCTGGATCCTCTTTGGCAGCTGGCGCGGCTTTCACCGTCCCGGCCGACACTGGCGCGGTCGGATGCGAGAGCGCTGGGCGCAGATGACGCCGGAGCAACGCGAAGATTTTCGCAAGGCCATGGAGGCGCGCTGTGCTCGACGATCCGGATCGTCGGCTGGGGACGCGGTCAGCTGACATGGACAGAACGTGGGGAACCGCTGCGCAGGCGGCCGGCCAGTCAGCGCGGGATCGGCGAGGTTCTAAATCCGCGGCGGGGGAGTCGCAGGCGCAGGGATCGCAGGTTCACGCTTGACCGGGGTCAGGCGTCGTAGCTGCTCCTCACGGACCTGCTCGACTGTCAGTTCGGTATCGGCCGCAATGATCCTGACGAGTGGGTGATTGGCCTTCTTCGGCAGATTCAACTCGTGCAGCCGCTCCCAGATCTGAATGCGCCGCTCGGGCGTGTTCTGCACGGCGACCTGCTCCGCAATCTCCTGCCGCCGGCGCTCGCGTGCTTCGTATTCGATCGCGGCGACGCGGGCACGATAATCGGTGACCAGCTCGCCGGCGATGGGCGGCGGTGCAGCCCGCGTGTGTTGAGTCCATTTGTCGTGCGACATGACTTCCTCCGGCCGCGTCGGCCTCAAGTCCTCTTGCTCGGGGCCATCACCAGGTGCTTGCGGCCGGAATGGAAGCTGCGCCGCTCGTTAAGGCGCATGACGAGATCTTCGGCCGCGCGGCGCACATTCTCGGCGGTGCCAGGGCGGTGGCCGACGATCTTGTTATTGCCGTGGCCGATCACATATGAGTGCCAATCGCGCGTGTCATCCGCAACGGGCGAGGGCGCACGCGTGATGGAATCGAGCGTGTACGGCATCTCGAGAACGGAGGAGGGCGCGGCGGGATTTGGTGTATTCGAGGTGGGCATATACTTGACACCATACGCGGCCGCTCGACTATTGAATAGCAATATCTGCGCCAACCGGGCGTTTGGAGCAGTTAGTTCAGCGAAAAAACGCGAATTAGGCTATAGTACGCATCGGGTCGTGCGCTTTTCTCATGATTGCTTTGGCCAATTAGCCGGTTCCGGCGTGATCTACCCGGCCAAAGCCCATCTATCCGATTGGTACCCGAACCAGGTGACAGGCGTTTCCATGTCCGCGCATCCGTACGCTTCGAGCGGCGGTGAGGGTCAGGACGCCTGTCGGGTGTTTCCTAGATTTGGAGTTTCTTTTGTATGACTAAGATTTTCGTGGGCAACCTGCCCTTTAGTGCCAATGAAGCAGACGTGCGTGCGCTGTTTGCGCAATACGGGACCGTCGAGTCGTTTGCCCTGATCACTGATCGTGATACGGGCCGGCCGCGCGGTTTCGGGTTCGTCGAGATGGCGAATGCGGATGCCGCCCGGGCGATCCAGGGCCTCAATGGCCATACGATCGACGGTCGCGCCCTCAAGGTGAACGAAGCGCAGGAGCGATCCAATAATCGCAGTGGTGGACGGCCGCGACGCTTCTAAGCGAATAACCTCCATACCGAGGCGGCATAGCTCGAGCGCGCTGCCAAGGCAACTTTACTCGGCGCCCGATCGCACGGACCAACCGTCCGCGCGATCGGGCACTTTTTCCTGGGTCCGCTCTGTCAGCAGTGTGATCCGGTTCACCGATTCGCTGGTACCAAGCTCGGGTTTTCTTGTTCACGTAAGCGGCTCGCCGCACTATCGCCTCGACATCAGGGCCAGCAGCCCTCGAGGCATCGATGACGCCGGTCGTTCGCCGACTCTCTTGCGTATCTACGCTGACGGCGTTGCTGCTCGCTTCGCTCGCGGCTCACGCTGACGCCACGGCCCACGTCGTCGAAACGCAGCCGTCCGGTAACGCCACGCTCGGGCACCAGGAGTCGTTCTGGGTGCGCATCGAGTACATCTCGGGCGAGCCGATCAGCCTGTGGGCGCGCCCGTATCGCAATGGCAGGCAAGTCCAGAATGCGATGTCGAATGCGTCGCTCACTTATCAGGGCTCGGGCGAAGCGCTCGGCTGGTTCGCTCTCACCAAGCCGGGTGAGGTTGATGAGGTCCGGATCTCTGCGGGCGGCGGCAAGCCATATAGAGAGTGGGAGCTGTCGCACTACCCGGTGCAGTTGAGTTGGACGAACGCGGCGCCGTCGGACGAGCCGCGCGCGAAATGGGTCGAGGATCTGCTCGCCACCGAAAAGGTGCGTTACCAGGAAGATGCCCAGCGGCGCGCCAGTGAACCGGTGTCGGTCAGTCAGTGGGCGTTCTTCAGCGGCTTCATGCTCGTGATCCTGGGACTGTTCCTCGCCGGGCTCGCGGTGCCGGTGTGGAGCGTGTGGAAGTGGCGCGGCGGCTGGAGGATTGCGGCTGCAGTGCCAGCGTGCGTCGTGCTCTTTGTCGTGTTACGCATCATCGTCGATACCGCGCGCGATCCGACCTCGCACAATCTATGGCCGTTCGAGATCCTCATCTTCGGCAGCGTTGCGCTCGCGATCATCGGCGCGCTCAAGGTGGCGCGGAAATACCTGGGCGCGGAGGCCTAGACGTTCATGCCGCGCGCGCTCGGATCGATCATCCTTATCCTGCTTGGCGCCGGTGTGCTTGCCGTGGCGTGGCAGGGCTATCTCGCGGGCGTGTTTCCCGCGGGCGCCGCAGGGTGGAAGGCGTATCGTCCCAGCCGCACCGATAATCCGTTCGCATTCCATTTCTTCCTCGTGTTCTATCTCTGCGGCGGCATGACGCTCGCGGTGTGGGGCATTCTCGCGCTCTTCGGCGCCGCACCTCCGCTGGAACTCCGCTGACGCTCTGGCAGTGCCGTCTCGACGGCACCCGCGGTGTAGACTCATCCGCTACGCGCGTGCCGCCGCGCGCTCAAGGTCATCGCATGAGCACCCATCGAGTCAACCGGTACCGTCTGTTCAATCCCGGTAGTCGCTATTACGAGTCCGGTACGTTCACCTTCATCCCACCGGGGCGGGCGTGGGAGTTCTCAGGCTGGCGCGATGAGCAGGAGTCGTGGAAGAACACCTGCTACATCGGCGATTGGACGCACAACTTGGCGGAGCTCAACGTCAAGGGGCCCGGTGCGCTCAAGTTCCTGGCAGACATCTCCATCAACAGCTACGCGAAGTTCGACATCGGCCAGGGCAAGCACATTGTCCAGTGTAATCCGCGCGGCAAGGTCGCCTCCGAAGGCGTCGTCCTGCGCCTGAGTGACGACGAGTTCGTGATCGAGTCGAATATCTTCTGGGCACACTATCAGTTCGAAACGGCCAGGCCGAAGTACAACGCCCGCGCCTCGTATGTAATCTCCGAGTACAACGGCATGCGCACGGTCGGCGAGCGGTTCAAGTTCCAGGTCTCGGGGCCGAACGCGCTCCCGCTGCTCGAGAAGGTGACGAACCAGAGTCTGCGCAGCGTCGCGTTCATGCGTTATCAGCCGATCCGGATCGCGAATCACGACCTCATCGCGTTGCGGATGGGCATGGCGGGGGAGATCGGTTTCGAGCTGCAGGGTCCGCTCGAGCACGCGAACGAGATTCACCAGGCGATCTTCGAAGCGGGCAAGGCGTTCGGCATTCGCAGGCTCGGCAAGCGCACCTCGATGATCAACCACCTGGAGGCGTGTTTCCCGACCGGATGGTTTCACTATGTGCCGGCGGTTTACGACGATGACGCCGCGGGCTACTGCGAGCATTTGCGCCGGCACTCGCCGCTAGGTCTCGTGCCCACGATTACGGGCAGTTTCGAGGGCAAGGACATCTCAGAGTACTACCGCAGTCCCGTCGAGATGGGCTGGGGTAAGAGCATCAAGTTCGACCATCCCTTCATCGGGCGCGAGGCGCTGGAGAAGGAAGTTGCCAGTCCCATACGCACCGTCGTGACACTGGAGTTCGACGGTGACGATGTCATCGACATCTACGCCTCGATGTTCCGGAGTGAGCAGCCCTACGACATGCTCGAGATTCCGTACCCGCCCACGTGGGTCGCGCACACGGACCAAGTGCTGAAAGACGGGCGACCGATCGGCGTCTCGACAACTCCGGGCTACAGCCTGCATTTTCGCAAGGTCCTGTCGCTCGCCTATCTCGAGGTCGCACACACGCGCCCGGGCGAAGAGGTCACGATTGTCTGGGGCAATCCCGGAACCCCGCAAAAACAGGTGAGGGCGACCGTAGCGTCGGCGCCCTACAAGAAGGACAACCGTTTCGCGGATCTGTCGCGCGTCGGCTGAGGAGAAGGACAGGTGATCAGGATCGTAAGACTGGGCAGTGTGAGGGCGGCCGGGGAGGGGCTGCGAATCGGAACCGTGAGGCGCCCACCGCGGGGCGTGCGCAAGGAAGACTATGCGTCAAAGGACATCTACGACGTCTGGTATCCGAATCTGTCGCCTACCGAGTCGTTGCTGAAGCAAGGACAGATCGCGGACGACGAGAAGGCCTGGCGCGCCTTCAGGCGGCGGTTTCTCGCCGAGATGAAGATCGCGGAGGCGAGCAGGGACCTGGATCTGCTCGCTGCGCTTTCCCATCACACGAATTTGTCCGTCGGCTGCTACTGCAGGGACGAGACTCGATGTCATCGGTCGATACTCAGAGAGCTTCTCAAACAGAGGGGCGCTGACATCGGCTGAGTGTGTGGCCCAGGTACGGCGCCACGCGCGAGTGCGCGCCTGAGAATCGCTCAGGGCTGATTGGCGATCAACCCGCTGCGATTGGACGGTGTGCCGCGATTCGAAGGTGTGCCGCGATTCGACGGTGCGGGCCGGGATTGAGACGACGTCCCGGCGTGCTCATCGTGAACGGGCGCTGCGCGAACCGGTGCCGATGCGCGGCCGCGCGTACTCGGTGTGTTCTGATTCTCCCGCGCCGATTCATTTTGGTGCGGCATGCCGCGCGCGCGCTGACCGTTATCGCTCGATGGATTCGGCGCCAGCCGCACCGGTGGCGGCGTCGACCTCATGATCGGCGGGGGTGTCGGCCGGGCGATCGCGGCGGGCTGGTCAGTCGAGCGTGTGAAGGAATTCGAGCGACTGTCGAAGCGCGCGCCGTTATCGATGCGCGTCCAGTAGTTGTCACTTTCGGCTTGGCGCCGATCGGTCGGCATGCGCGGTATGGTCATGCGCCGATCGTCGGCTTGTCGACCAGGATTCGGGGCCAGGGCCACGGGCTTACCAGGGAGCAGACGCTGATTGTCCCGGAAGTCACCCGTCCAAACAGGCGTGCGCGGGCTCGCGAACGCCGCGCGAGGCAGCGTCGTGACGGCGCCCGGCACGCCGCGGTTGACGTACCGGATGTCACGTACCCGGTTGTTGTAGACGTTAGTGATAAAGGCGTTGTTGGCGATCGCCGTGTTCGAGACGTTCACGTTGCGCAGGTACCGGGGACTCACGTTCTTCGACGGCACGAACACTTCGTTCGGCCCGAGCGGCACCCAGCTCACTGGGCGCTGGCGCGGTCCGCCCGGCCCGGTATTGTGATTCCAGGCGACGAAGCCCGGCCCCCAGACGGCGTGGTGGTGACGCGGCGGCGGCACCCAGCACCAGCGCTGGTGCAGGTACGCCCAGCGTCCGTAGTGAAAGGGTGCGAATCCCCACGGCGACTGGTCGATCCAAGTCCAGCCCCACGGGGAAAACCAGACCCAGCTGCCGAAGTGATAGGGCGCCCAGCCCGCAACGAAGATCGTGGGCGCCCACACCGTCCCGTAGCCCGGCTCTGAATACCAGTTGCCGTACTGATTGAGGTCCTCGTACCCGACGACATCGCGCGAGACGTAGCGACTCGATTCATAGTCGCTGATCGCCCGTTCACGATCGATGCACCAGGCGTCGAAGGAGTCCTCCATGCCAAGCTGCTGCAGCTCGGCGTACCGATCGCCCGCTCCCAGGCGTGCCCGCTCGCCGTCGCGCAGCCGCAACGGGCCGCTGCCGCTGTCGAGCTCCGCATCGCCGTTGTGTACCGCGAGCACGGTCGCGCCCAGCGCATCGATGTCGATGCGATAGTCGCCGGGGCGGAAGAGGCGCACCGTGGCATTGGGCGTGTCGATCTCGAAGGTTTCCGCTTCGCGCAGCTCCCGCACGTGTATTCCGAGCGTGCCGGAGTTGAGCGCCACCTGGGCAATGTCCTGGTCGAGATTGGCGACGGTGAGATCGGTCAACTCATCCAGCCGCACCGCCGCGGTGCCGACGCTGAACTCGGCGCGCGAGCCCGCTTCGGTAGTCAGGCGATCGCTGATCGTAACCGGCCAGTTCACTTCCGCGCGTTCAGGTGCGCCGCCATCCGCCGCCTGCAGCAGCACCTCACCTTCGATGTAACTTAACCGCGCAACACGAGCCGGCGGATCCGCCTCCAGGGCCAGGGTGGCCCCAGAGGCCAGAAGTGTGATCAGCAGTGCGGCGATACGACTACGCATCGTGATCCGAAGTCTACTCAGCGGCCGCTTAATTCCAGCTGAACGCCACTGCTGGACCCGCGACTCTCCCTTCGACGATTGCCGTAGAATGCGCCCCTCACGGAGCTTCTGCCATACGTATCAGTGGCATCCGTCGTGTACATTCCTGGAGAGAATCATGAGCACGTATTCTGCGACGTTGGTGTGGGAGCGACCGGCAGGCACCGTTTTCAAGGACAACAAATACTCGCGCGCTCATGAATGGCGCTTCGACGGCGGCACGGTGGTGCCGGCCTCGAGCTCACCGAAGGTCGTGCCGCTGCCGTTGTCGCGAGAGGACGCTGTGGATCCGGAAGAGGCGTTCGTCGCCTCGCTGTCCTCGTGCCACATGCTGTTCTTTCTCTCTTATGCCGCACGGGCCGGGTTCGTGATCGATCGCTACGAGGACGAGGCGCTGGGCGAGACCGGCAAGAACGCTGACGGCGTGGTCGCGATGACCAAGGTGAAGCTGCGGCCGCGGATCAAGTGGGTGGACAATCCGCCGAGCGCAAGCCAGCTCGAGGAGCTCCATCACCGTTCGCATCATTCCTGCTACATCGCGAACTCCGTGAAGACGGAAGTGACGATCGAGCCGCGCTGAACGACATCAGGGGACGCAGGTCATGACGCTCATCGGTATGTTCGATTCGCCGTTCGTGCGCTCCGTCGCCATCAGCTTGAAGATGTTTGCTATTCCCTTCGAGCACTTGAACTGGTCGGTCGGCAAGGACTTCGACCGCATCCGCGAGTTCAACCCGCTGGGGCGCGTGCCGACGCTCGTGCTAGACGACGGGGAAGTGCTGATCGAGTCCTCCGCCATGCTCGACTACCTCGATGAGCGCGTCGGACCCCAGCGGGCACTTCTGCCGGCGTCGGGCGCCGAGCGGCGCACGGCGCTGCGCATCATCGCGCTTGCATTCGGCGCTGCAGAGAAGAGCCGGGACCAGATCTATGAGCGCACGTTCAAGCCGCAGGAGAAGTGGCATCAGCCGTGGATCGACCGCTGCCACCTGCAGATGCAAGGTGCGCTCGAGGAGCTCGAGCGGATTGCATCGCAGAAGGGTGAGGGCCAGTGGCTGGTCGGCGGCCGCTTCACGCGCGCCGACTTGATGGTCGCCTGTATCTTCACCGTCTTGCGTGACGCGCTGGATCCGCTGCTCCAGAAACAGTTTCCGAAGCTGGCTGCCCACTTGCAGCGCTGCGACGCGTTGCCGGAGTTCAGGGCTACTTACTTGCCTTGGTCGGAGCCGAAGAGCTGATTGCGCGCGTGGGCTCGAGCGGGAGGCCGCTTTTCCGCGCGGGGCACACAGCGTACGCTTGCGCGCGGGGTGAAGACATGAAATTTGTGCTTTGGCTCATTCTCCTGGTGCTGTGCTGGCCGATTGCGCTGCTGGCGCTCCTGCTGTGGCCGATCGTGTGGCTGTTATCGCTGCCGTTCCGCCTCGTGGGGATCGCGGTTGAGGGCGTATTCGAGCTGCTGCGTGCGATTATCTTTTTGCCGGCGCGGATCCTGGGCGGTCGGCCTTCGTAGTTCTAGCTACCGCAACTGCCGAGCAGGCCCGCGACAGCCTGCAGCTGACTCTCGGTATCGTCGACGTCGCGCCGCACCTTGCCGATCGACATCTGCGCCATGGCGGCGCCCGAGGCCGACTCAATCCGGTTGATATCGCTCTGCAGTCGCTGGGTCTGGGTACGGAACTTGACGCCAACCTGGTGCGCTTCCTCGCCACACTTCGCAGTTAGGTCCAGCACGCGGTTGCCGATGTCGGTGAGGTCTCTCGTAGTGCGCTGCAGGTCCGAGTACTCGGCGCGCCCGCCGCCCACGAACACGTTGCCCATGACTCCCGCGCTGCTGTTGGCCGCGCCGTTCAGCGCGCCATCGAGCTGCTCGATCTCACTGCGAATCGCTCTGATCTTCTCTTGCGCTGCCTTGACCAAGGGGCCGAGTTGCTGCGAGGAATTGGGATTGTCGGCAGCGAAGCCAGCGAGAGGCAACACCAATACGAGAACTGCAGCTGCGGCATGAATGAGCGATCGGATCAGGACGCGCACGCTTTACCTCCACGTGAAAAGATACGGCCGGGCCGCACATCGCGCCCCATGCGGATGGCATCCTCGATGCGCTCGTAGTAGCCGGCAATCCGTGCAATCTCCTCATAGCCGAGCGCCGTATAGAACGCGTGTGCCGCGATATTCGTCGCGCGCAATTCGAGCGTAATGTCAAACGAGCCGGCGGTGAGCGCAGTCTCTTCGAGCCACACCATGAGCCGTCGTGCGATCCCGCGGCGACGATGCCACGGGGCAACGGCGAGGAGGTTGAGATGCGCGCTGTCATCGCCGAACTGCATGATCGCGAATCCGGCGATTTCTTGCGGTGCGCGGGCGGTCAGTACCACGCTCTCGCGGTGACGGATGTGGGCAGCGATGCGCTGCGGCGCCCAGGAAGGAGTCAGGCCTCGTTCGATCAACTGGCGCGACATCAGCGAAATGCTGGCCGCATCCCGGATGCTAGCGGGCACGAGCTCGTAGCCGAACATGGCGCAAGCATAGCGCGCGGGCGGCCGGACGCGCAGAATCTGCGTTCAGGAATCACGCCGGCATCAAGGTTGCATGCGAACGCTTATCGGCTGGCTGTGCGCTTTCTTTGCGGGCTGGCTCGGCTGGTGGCTGGGCGCGCACGTGGCCTTGTGGCTCGCAGTGATCCTGAGCGCGCTCACCGGCGCGGCAGGGCTGTATTACGGTCATCGCTGGTTCGATGAGAACCTGGGGTGACCCGGATTCACGGAGGAGGTTCTATGCCCTCAGTCTTGATCACCAGTGCGAGCCGCGGCATCGGGCTCGAGTTCGTGCGCCAGTATGCGGCGGACGGCTGGCACGTCTTCGCGGCATGCCGCGATCCGGCCGCGGCCAACAAGCTGCAATCGATTGCCAAGGCCTCAGAGGGGCGCATTGATGTGTTGGCGATGGACGTCACGGATGGCAAGGCCGTCCGCAGCGCCGCAACGCGCCTGGCTGACACGGCGGTCGACGCCCTCATCAATAGCGCCGGTATCATGGGCAAGCCGAAGCAGAGTGTGCGCGACATGGACTACGCGTCCTGGAGCGAAGTGCTCGATGTCAACACGATGGGCCCGTTGCGCGTAACCGAAGCCTTCGTCGAGCATGTGGGGCGCAGTGAGCGCAAGACCATCGTGACCATCACGAGCGGTATGGGCTCGCTCGCGGATAACAGTTCCGGCGGCTGGATCGCGTATCGCAGCTCCAAGGCGGGCGTCAACATGGTGATGCGCACGGTCGCACTCGACCTCAAGTCGCGCGGCATCATCTGTGTGTTGCTCAATCCGGGCTGGGTCAAGACCGACATGGGCGGCCCCAACGCCAACATTACGGCGGAGAAAAGTGTGTCAAACATGCGGCGCGTGATCGAGAAGCTGAAGCCGGTGGATACCGGCAAGTTTTTCCATCACGACGGGAGCGAGTTTCCCTGGTGAACCCCGGCCTCTGGCATAGCGCGCCCGATCCTCGGCGCCGCTGACTTCCTGGCCGGCAGAAACCTGTGGGCGAGCATCCTCGCCCACGGCTTCGTCGATACGTGCGACGTGGTGCTCGTGTACTTCGGCTGGGACAGCTAGCCCTGCCGGGCCGCTCGTTTGGCACGCTTCTCCGCGCGCTTCTCCTCCAGCGACTTGGCCGGCTTCTTTCTCTGTTCCTTGCGCTTGTCGAGGCCCTTGCTCATGGCATGACTCCTGATCGAGGCGGGTCCGCATCATTGTACAACTGGTGCCGTCGGAGGGAGAGTCAGGTCGGCAGGCCCATCCATTTTTCGAGCGCTTCGACCCGGTTGCGACTGACGTCGAGCTTGACCCCGGACTTCAATCGCACCGCGTAATCGCCACCTGGATCACGCAGCAGCGTTTCGATCCGGTCGAGCCGCACGATCGAGGAGCGGTGGATGCGGAAGAAGCGCGTCGGATCGAGCTGCTCCTCGAGAGTCTGCATGCGCTCGCGGATCACGTATGTCCTGTCGCCGACGTGCAATTCGGCGTAGGGCCCGCTCGCAGTGATGTAGTCGATCTGCTCGACCGCAACGACGCGGACCTGGCCGCGAGATTCGACGGGAATACGCTCGACATACTTGGACGGCGCCGTCATCGGCGCGGTGTCACGCTGCGCGCCCTGCAGGAGCGCGAGCAGATGCTCCGACAGTCGGCCGACCTCTTCGAGCTCCACCATGCGGCGCGCACGCTGGAAGGCCTGCTCGAAGCGCTCATCATCAAAGGGCTTTACAAGGTAGTCGATTGCCGCGACCTCGAAGGCCTTGAGGGCGTAATGATCGTAAGCGGTGACGAAGATCGTGGCGGGCATCCGCTCTAGCCCCACGGCACGCGCCACTTCGACGCCGGTCTTGCCCGGCATCTGCACATCGAGAAACACGAGATCGGGCTTGAGTGTGTTGATGGCGGTGACGGCGGCTTCGCCGTTGTCGATCTGACCGACGATCTCCACTTCCGGCTCGCGCGCCAGCAGATCGAGCAGCCGCTGGCGGGCGAGCATCTCGTCATCGACGATCAGGACCCGCAGCGGTTTGCGCGCGCTCACCCGCGGGATCCTGTGGCGGGCACCGCAGCCGGTGTGTTGGGGGTGTCCACCCGCGCGTGATAGGGAAGGGCAATCTCGGCACACACGCCGCCACGATCAAGCTCACGCAGTGTCGCGCTGTACTGCAACCCGTACAGCTGCTGCAGCCGTTGGCGCGTGTTGCGCAGGCCGAGGCCCTCGGCGTGCGCCGCCTGGTCGCTCAGGCCCGGGCCGTTGTCACGCACGCTGAGTACCAGGCGATCGCCCTCGCGTGCGGCGTGAATCTCGATCCGGCCGGTGCCGTCAATCTTGCTCACGCCGTGCTTGATCGCATTCTCGGCGAGCGGCTGCAGGATCAGGTTCGGCACCAGGGCGCCGCGCACGTCGGGATCGACGTGCATCTGGACCTGCAGGCGTCCGCGAAAACGGATCTCCATGATCTCGAGATAGCGCTGCAACAGCGCGAGCTCGTGCTCGAGCGTGATCTCCGGCTCCTGTGCACCTTCGAGCGAGTGGCGCAGCAACTCACTCAGGCGCGCGATCATGCGGCGCACGCCGCGCGGATCGTGCTCGACCAGCGCCGATACGGCGTGCAGCGTGTTGAACAGAAAGTGCGGATCGAGCTGCGAGCGAAGCGCCGCGAGCCGCGCGTCGGCGAGTTGTGCCTGCAATTGTGCGGCTTGGGCCTGCAGGCGCATGGCCTCTTCGCGCCGCGCGCGATAGCGCAGGAAGTAGGCGCGTGCAAAGCCCGCGGCGAGCACGGCGATATAGACCAGGAACTCATTCATGAACCAGAAGCGCGTAATGCGCGTCAGCGGCCCGATCTCGGGCCGCGGGGTGCGCGGCAGGATGTGGAACACGTTAACTCGCAGCCAGCCGACACTGATATCGACGAAGATCGACACCACGACGCCGACGGCGAAAAAGAGCAATGCGCGAGTGAGCCAGTTGTGCCGCTCCACCGTGAAGCGACTCACCATCCAGAAGATGAGCGGTGTCAGCACGGCCCAGAGATATGAAGTGGTAAAGGCCAGCCCGAACGGTGCGCCGGCGAACCAGGTCAAGACCGAACGTCCCCGTGGATCCAGCAGTGCGTTGGCGGCCGTGAGTAGCGCGATGAATGTCCAGAACCCGAAGATGAGCAGCAGGTCGACGCGGCGAAACGCGAGTAGCTCGTCCGACGGCGTTGGGGCCGGCGCGGGGGCAGGCGACGATGGGCTCGTCGCATCCACGGATATGCACCTCGTCGGGTCTGCAGGATTGCTGAGGTCAAGCATAGGGACAACCTGCCATCCACCGCAAAGCAGGATGCGTCAGCGGCACGGGCAGTGGCACGAATTGCACGCTTGAGCCCATGAATCGTAGCAGCAGGCCGCTCATGGCGCTGGCGGCGCAGTTCAAGACACGCGCGTGCAGGCCATGACAGACGCACCGGGCCGCTCGGCCGACCTCGTTACCATGCGCTGAGGTCATATGAGGACCCCATGAGGCGATCGCACATCATTCTGCTGGCTGGAGGCGTGCTGTTGCTCGCGGCGGGTGTCTGGCTGTTTACCGGCAAGAGCAAGGATGGTACCGCCACGTACCGGCTGGCGGCGGTGGAACGCGGCGATCTCGAAGCGACGGTGTCATCAACGGGTACCCTGAGCGCCGTCACAACTGTTCAGGTGGGCACACAGGTCTCCGGCAAGATCGTCGCGATCCACGCCGACTTCAACGACCACGTCAAGCAGGGCCAGTTGATTGCGGAGATCGACCCCGTGCTGCTGCAGCAGACTGTGCGCGACGCCCAGGCAGGCCTCGAGCGTAGCCAGGCGCAGCTCGAGCAGACCAAGCGCGAATACGAGCGCAACCAGCAGCTATTCGAGCGCAAGGTCCTCACCGAGATCGATTTCAATACCGCGAAATACGCCTACAACGTCGCGCAGGCCAACGTGAAATCAGCGCAGGTTACGCTCGATCGTGCGCGCCAGAATCTTGCCTACGCCAACATCTACGCGCCGATCGACGGCGTCGTGGTGGAACGGGACGTCGATGTGGGCCAGACCGTGGCCGCCAGCCTGTCGGCGCCGCAGCTGTTCCTGATCGCGAACGATCTCTCGCAGATGCAGATCCTCGCCTCCGTGGACGAGAGCGATATCGGCGCGATCCACGAAAGCCAGTCGGCGCGGTTCACCGTGCAGGCGTACCCGAATGAGACCTTCACCGGCAGCGTCAAGCAGGTCCGGCTGCAGTCGAAGACTACCGAGAACGTCGTCAATTACACCGTGGTTGTCAGCGTTTCCAACCCCAACGGCAAGCTGCTCCCGGGCATGACGGCGACCATCGATTTTCTCACTGGCTCCGCCAAGGACGCGCTGCTGGTGCCGAACGCGGCGCTGCGCTTCCGGCCGACGGAAGAGATGCGCGCGCAGCTGCGCAAACGCTACGCGGCGAAGCGCGGCGAAACTAACCCCGAGGCGCGTGCGGGAGCGGGCGAAGGGCTCGAGGGCGGCACGGGTGCGCGCACTGCTGCCACCGGCAATCGACCGCGTAACGCGAGCACGCTCTGGTATCTCGATGACAAAGGCGAGCCCGCAGCCACGCGCGTGCGCGTGGGCCTGAGTGACGGTCAGCGCACAGAGGTGAGCGGCAAGGATCTCAAGGAGGGCATGCAGGTCATCATCGGTGTGACACAAAGCGTGCCGACGGCGTCCGCGAATCCTCTACAACCACAGACGCCGGCAGGTCCGGCGCGCCGGCCGGGCGGTTTTTGAGCAGGGTGTGCCGTGTCAGGCGCAGAAGTCATCCGGGTCGAGGGAGTCACCAAGATCTACCAGATGGGCCGCAATGAAGTGCACGCTCTGGACGGCGTCGACCTCAGGATCGACAGCGGCGAAATGATCGCGGTGATGGGCGCTTCGGGCTCGGGCAAGTCGACGCTGATGAACGTGCTCGGCTGTCTCGACACGCCAACCAGCGGCGAGTACTTTCTGGACGGTGTGCGTGTCAACGGCCTCGGCAAGGACCAACTCGCCGACCTGCGCAACCAGAAGCTCGGATTCATTTTTCAGGGCTTCAATCTCCTGCCGCGCACGACGGCGCTCGAGAACGTCGAGCTGCCGCTGCTCTATGACCGTACCGGCCGCCAGCTCGACACACGGGCCCTCGCCGCCCAGGCGCTGGCGCGAGTAGGACTCGCCGCGCGCGCCGATCATCAGCCGAGCGAGCTTTCGGGAGGGCAGCAGCAGCGTGTCGCCATCGCCCGCGCGTTGGTCACGCAGCCGACGTTGCTCCTTGCCGATGAGCCGACCGGCAATCTCGACAGCCGCACCACGATCGAGATCATGGCGCTCTTCCAGGAGCTCAATGACCAGGGCATTACCGTGCTGCTCGTCACGCATGAGCCGGACGTGGCGCATTACGCCCGGCGCATCCTGGAGATGCGCGACGGGCGCATCATCCGCGATATACCCGTGGCGGATCGCGGCCGGGCGAGTGCAGACCTGCATGCGCTCGATGCCGGCAACGGAGCGGCGTCGTGAGGAAGTCGGCTCTAGTCAGGATCGCCACCCAGAGCATCCTCAAGAACAAGCTGCGCATGTTCCTCACGATGCTCGGCATCATGATCGGGGTTGCCGCGGTGATCGTCATGGTTGCGATCAGCAGCGGTGCGCAATCCACCATCCAGAAGCAGGTGAGCAATCTCGGCACGAACATGCTGTTCATCATGCCGGGCGCGAGCGGGCAGGGCGGTGTCAGCCAGGGTGCGGGCACCTTCAACCGGCTGACGCTACAGGATGCGGAGAAGCTCAAGCGCGAGGCGACGCTGCTCGCGGCCGTGTCGCCGGTCACCTTCACCGGCGTGCAGGCGATCAGTGCACAGGGCAACTGGCGCACGCGCGTAAACGGCGTGTCGACCGACTTTCAGACTATCCGTGACTGGCCGGTGGCATCAGGTGTGTTCTTCAACGACAGTGATCAGCGCGCCATGCGCAAGGTCGCGGTGCTCGGCAACACGGTGGCGCAGAACCTCTACCCCGGGACCGATCCGGTCGGTCAGCAGATCCAGCTGCGCGACGTCCCGTTCAAGATCATTGGCGTGCTCAGCCCCAAGGGCCAGCAATTCGGCGGCCAGGACCAGGACGACGTCATCATCGTTCCCTACACCACCGTGCAGGCGCGCCTCAATAACAATGCGCGCATCGGCATGATCCTCGCCAGTACGTTGTCGCCCGACGACATTTCCGCAGCGACCGAGGAGATGCGCGCGATCATGCGCGAGGCGCACAAGATTGCTGACGGCGAAGACGACGATTTCACGATCCGCAACCAGGACGAGCTGGCGCAGGTCGCGCAGGACACGACCAAGGTCATGTCGGCGCTCCTCGCATGGGTCGCCTCGATCTCGCTGATCGTCGGCGGTATCGGCATCATGAACATCATGCTGGTGTCGGTCACCGAGCGCACACGCGAAATCGGCATACGCATGGCGATCGGTGCGCGCGGCTCGGACGTGCTCACGCAGTTCCTGGTGGAGAGCGTTGTGCTCAGCGTGCTCGGCGGACTTTTCGGCATCGTGCTGGGCTACCTCAGCGCCGCCATCCTGGGACGAGTCATGGGCTGGAGCACCTTTACACCTCCCGGCGCGGTGTTGATGGCGGTGGGCTTCTCGGCCGCAGTTGGCGTGTTCTTCGGCTTCTACCCGGCGCAGCAGGCGGCGGCGCTCAATCCCATTCAGGCCTTGAGACATGAGTAGGTTTCTCTCAGTCGTGCTCGCTGCGGCATTGCTGGTAAGTGCTTCGGCCGGCGCCCAGGACACGCGCATCATCACCTTTCAGGAGGCGATCCGTATTGCGCTGGACCAGAACAGCACCCTCAAGCTGGCGGAAAATGCCAAGACGCTCGGCGAAGTCGACGTCACAGCAGCGCGCCAGCAATTTCTTCCCGATCTGCAGTTCGACGCGCGCGGTAGCCAGAACTACGGACGCAATTTCGATTCGGGCGAAGGCCGCGTGGTCAATCAGACCACCCAGAATGCAACCTTCGGTCTGTCGTCGGGCGTCGTGCTGTTCAACGGCTTCGGCAACACCGCGACGCTGAAGGAGTCGAAGTTCAATCTCGATGCCAGCTCTCGTGACCTGCAGCGTTCGCGCGAGACCATCGCCTTCACCGTTGCTACTCAGTATCTGGTACTGATCCAGCAGCGGGAGCAGCTGCAGGTACAGCGCGAGAACTTGTCCTCGCAGGCGGCACTCGAGCAGCAGATCCAGGCCTACGTAGACGCCAGCGCGCGCACGATTGCCGACCTCTACCAGCAGCAGGCGAGCGTGGCGAGCGCGAAGCTCGCGGTGGTGAACGGCGAGCGCTCCACCCAGCTCGCCGAAGTGGACCTGATGCAGACGCTGCAGCTCGATCCACGCGGAACCTACGAGTTTGAAGCGCCCGCCTTTGGATCGCTGTATCCGGTCACTTCCGAGCTCGACCTGGAGCACTTGCAAGTGCTCGCCTACGACCAGCGCGCTGACCTGGTGGCTGGCAAGGCGCGCGTGGACGCCGCGAGCCAGGCCGTACGCGTCGCCCGCTCGGGCTTCTGGCCGAGCGTGACACTCAGCGCGGGCTACGACACGGCGTACACCAGCGTGGCGGACCTGCCGTTTTCGGATCAGATCGATCAGCGCCGCGGCGGCGCGATCGGGCTCGGTGTCACGATCCCGATCTTCGATCGCGGCAGCACGGCCGCCGCCGCGCGGCGAGCTGAAATCCAGCTGCAGAATGCCCAGATCGATCTCGACAGCCTGCAGAACGATGTCGGCTTACAGGTGCGTCGCGCCTACCTGGACCTGCAAGCCGCCCACGAGCAGCTCGCCGCCGCGGAAGCTCAGCAAAAATCGGCCGAGCTCGCCCTCACGGCTGCAGAAGACCGGTACCAGGCGGGTGCCTCGACACTCGTCGAGCTCACGCAATCGCGCACCACCCAGGTGGACGCCGCGAGTGCGGTGGTGACCGGGCGCTACAACGAGATGTTCCAGCGTGCCCTGATCTTCTACTACGTCGGAGCGCTCGATCCTGACAAGCTCGCGGGGGAGAAGAAGTAGCGGCCGCGAGAGCGCCTACTGGCCGGTCTTGAAGCGCGTCCAGATCCTCGTTTCGATTCGCGCCTGCTGCTGCGAGCGCGCCCGCAGGGGCTTTAACCGCGCAACGACTTCCGGCGGTGGATAGATCGATGGATCGTTGCGAATCGAATCCTTGATCATCGGTAGAGCATCCTTGTTGACGGAAGGGTTGCCGACGTAGTTGGTGATGCTCGCCGCAACTTCGGGTTGCATCACGAAGTTGATGAAGGCGTGCGCTTCGGCCGGGTGCGGCGCGTCGGCCGGGATCGCCAGTGTGTCGAACCAGCTGATAGTGCCTTCCCTGGGAATCACGTAATGAAAGTCAGGATGACCGCCCGCCTCCTGCGCACGCTGTCTCGCGATGAAGACGTTCGTGGTCACCGTGAGCATGAGGCAAACTTCACCGTTGGCCAGATCGTCAATCTGGCCATCACCAGCGATCTTGCGCACATGCGGACGTAGCGCCATCAGCGCGCGCTCCACGCCCGCGAGCTCACCAGGGACCGTGCTGTTTGGATCGTGTCCGAGATACATGAGCGTCGTCGCGGCGGCCTCGCTCGGCGCATCCTCGATGAAGATGCCACAAGGTGCGAGCCGCGAGGCGAACCGGGGATCGTAGAGGAGCGACCAGCTGTCGGTGGGCGCGTCTGGTGCGAGCCGGCGCAGCTTCGCACCGTCGTAACCGATCCCCGTCGTTCCCCACATGTATCCGACCGCGTACTGGTTACCAGGGTCCTGGCTCGCCAGCAGCGCCATCAACCTGGGATCGAGATGGCGTCGGTTCGGCAACCGCGCGTTGTCGAGCTTCTGAAAGACGCCGGCTTTGATGAGTCGCTCCAGAACATTCGCCGTCACGTCGACGACGTCATATCCGGATCTTCCCGTCAGCAGCTTCGCCTCTAGCTCTTCCTGACTCTGAAAGATGTCATAGTTGACCTTGATGCCCGTCTGCTTCTCGAAGTTCGCAGCCGTGTCCGGAGCGATGTTGTCCGACCAGTTGTAGACGTTCACGACGCGCCCCGACTCGGCCGCAGGGGCCGGTGAACCCGCCGGCGCTGACGGAGGACTGCGACCGCACGCGCAGAGCGCGCTCAGACCACAAAGGATCAGGGTCGTGGCGCTCCACTTCATGGGCACACCTCGTTGCTGTTGACAGACTGAGGTCGATCCCCGAATGATCGACCGGCAGTCTCGTGTCTGCCCGCTATCATAATTACTTTCGGGGGAATCCATGGCGCTCGCCTTACGGGTCCGCAGCCTCACTGCTGGTCTCGCACTTTCTGCGCTCATGTGCCTCGCGCGCGCGGAGGCGCCGCCGGAGGCCCGTGACCTCAAGGCGGCCTCGCCGGAGGCGGTGGGCTTGTCCTCGCAGCGCCTGCAGCGCCTCGATGAGTCGATGCAGCGCCTGGTGGACTCGAAGCAGCTGGCCGGCATCGTGACGCTCGCTGCCCGCCACGGAAAGATCGTGTATTCGAAGAGTTTCGGCGTGCAGGATCTCGCGAGTGGCAAGCCCATGCCGAAGGACGCGATTGCCCGGATCTACTCCATGACGAAGCCGGTAACGGGCGTCGCGATGATGATCCTGTACGAGGAAGGCAAATGGCAGCCGGAGGATCCCGTCGCAAAGTACCTGCCAGAATTTGCGGATCTCAGGGTGTTGAAGAGCGTGAAAGCCGATGGCCAGCCTGAGCTCGAGGCCGCGCTCCATCCGCCGACGATGGGCGAGCTGATGACCCACACGGCGGGCTTCACGTACGGGGTCTTCAGCAACAGCTGGGTCGACCAGCAGTACGCGAAGGAGATCATCTCGCGGGCGACATTCGAATTCACCACGCGCTCGCTGACCGAGCTCGTAGACAAGCTCGCGCACATTCCACTCGACTATCAGCCCGGCGCGCGCTGGCAGTACAGCGTCGCAGCCGACATTCAGGCACGCATCGTGGAGAAACTGTCGGGGCGGCCATTCGCCGATTTCCTGCGCGAGCGCATCTTCGAGCCGCTGCAGATGCACGACACCGCTTATTACGTGCCCGAAAGCAAGCGTGCGCGGCTCGCGACCCTGTACCAGCTCGACCCGGTGCAACACGCGCTTGCTGTGCGCGCGCTGGTCCCGGATCCCACTGCACCGCCGACGCTGACGCTCGGGGGCATCGGCCTGTATTCGACAGCGAACGATTACCTGCGCTTTGCGCAGATGCTCCTCAACGGGGGTGAGCTGGACGGCGTGCGCATCCTCGGACCGCGCACCGTCGAGCTGATGAGCTCCAACAAGCTGCCGCCTCGTCTGCTCACGGGAGAGTTTGGTCCGCCGCCAAGTCCACTTGTGCCAGGACGTGGTTTTGGCTACGACGTCGGCGTCGTGACCGATCCGTTGCGGCTCGGCGATCCAACCGGTGTCGGAACGTATTCCTGGCTGGGCATCGCGGGCACCTGGTTCTGGGTCGACCCGCAGCAGGATGTCGTGTTCGTGGGCCTGACGCAGCGTTTCGCCGATCCGACGCTGCCTGCGGTATGGAACATCGCACGTGCAGGGTTCTACCAGGCGCTCGTCGATCCGCGCCGCTGATCGGCACTGAAGTTCCTGGAGCGATACACATGAAGCTGGAAGAGATGTTCTGCGTGAAGGGCTACGGCGTCATCGTGACCGGTGGCGCGAGCGGCTTGGGGCTCGGGTTCACCGAGGTCATGGCCGAGAACGGCGCCCGTGTCACCATGCTCGATCTCAGCGCGGAGCGCTTGGCGCGCGAGGGCAAGAGGCTGCGCGATGCGGGGTTCGATGTGTGCGGTGTCGCAGTCGATGTTACGGACCGGCCTGCGGTACACCGCGCGTTCGATGACGCCGCGGCGCTCTATGGCCGACTGGACGTCGTGTTCGCGAACGCGGGCATCGATTCGGGGCCCGGGTTTGTGACGCTGGATCGCAAGACCCGTGTGCCCGAGGGTGCGGTCGAAAACTATGACGATGCGCGCTGGAACAAGGTGATCGAGACCAATCTCAATTCGGTCTTCACCACCATCAAGGCGGCCGCCCGGCACATGAAGAAGCGCAACTCCGGCCGCATCATCGTGACGACCTCGGTGGCCGGCATGCTGATCGAGTCGGGCATCGGCGCTGCGTACATGGCGGCCAAGGCGGGCGCCGCGCAATACATGCGAGCGGCGGCCCAGGAGCTCGCGCGCTACAACATTACGGTCAACGCGATCGCGCCCGGCCCCTTCATCACCAATATCGGCGGCGGCCACGCGCATCGGCCGGAGGTGCAGGCGGCTTTCGCCCACACGGTCCCGCTCGGTCGCATGGCGAGCGTCGAGGAGATCAAGGGTCTCGCGCTCTACCTGGCCTCGCCAGCCTCGAGCTTCATGACAGGCTCGCAGATCGTGATCGACGGCGGGGCGATGCTCGGCCCAGTCGACTGACTACGCCGCCTGCTGACGCGCCGACGCACCGAGTCGCTCGGCGAGCGCGCGTAACAAGTTCGCGCCATCGCCGCGCCAGGCGCTGCCGTGCATGCAGGCGAGCGTCGTCGGCTTCTCCTCCGCGAGGCGCCGGAGAATCGCGCCGGTCTGGGGTGAGTGTGCGTAGTAGTCTAGCGGCGCGCGGAACGCCTCGCTCGGCTCGAGGATGGAGATCAGCGGTGACGAGGAGGGCCGGCTCGACGCGCATCTGCTTGGCTGCGATGCCTGTTCGCGACGTTTGCAGGAGCTGGTCGACCTGGGCGGCGTCATTCGCTCGCTCGTTCGCCATGGAGCTGTGTATGCAATCATCAGCGACAGGCTGCTCGAGCGTCTCGCAAGAGGGGGCGCACGGGTCCGGGAATATCAAGTTCCTGTGAATGGCAGCGTCAACTGCACCGTGGCACCCCACGACGACCTGCTCGTCGCCCGGCTGCAAGCGCCGCTCGCTGGAGTGGATCGGCTCGACCTCGTCCTGGTGGACATGGGGGAGCCCGGCGAGGCCCGGCTTGCAGAAATTCCATTCGACCCCGCCTCTGGCACCGTGATCCTGATGCCGCAGATTACCGAGGTCCGCCGCCGGCCGGCTCACCAGGCCCGCATGCGGCTCGTTGCGGTGAGCGGCAGTGGTGAGCGGGTGCTTGGCGAGTACGTTTTCAACCACTCACCCTGGCGGACCCCCGGCAATTCAGGTTGACGCGGACTGCAAAATGAATACGCTCCAAGAGGGCTCAGGCCTTGGGGGCGGCGCTTCCCATCACAAGAAGAAAAAGCCATTGCGGGAATACGGGGTCGTGAATCGACTAGGGGGGTTCAATGCGTAGCGGACACATCAGGCGGATGCGGCTCGGGTTGATGCTCGCTGTCGCTGCATCGGTCGTCGGGATCAACGGAATCGCCGCGGCGCAGACCGCGGCCCAGGGCACGACCTCGGGGACCCTGGGCGAAGTCCTCGTCACGGCGCGCAAGTTCCAGGAGAACCTGCAGGAGACGCCCGTCGCGGTCACCGCGTTCACGGGCTCGGAGCTCGAGGACCGGCAGATCTTCCAGACCGATCGGCTCGATGAGGTCGTGCCGAACCTGCAGTTCGCCAACAACGCGCCGCTGGCGGGGAATAATGCTTCGTCGCAGGTCTTCATCCGCGGCATCGGCCAGACGGATCCAACCTCGACGGTCGACCCCGGTGTCGGTCTTTACATCGACGATGTTTACATGGGATCGGCTGTTGGCGCGAACATGACACTGCGGGACATCGCCTCAGTGCAGGTATTGCGCGGTCCCCAGGGTACGCTGTTTGGACGCAATACGATCGGCGGCGCCATCCTGATGTCGACGCGCGATCCGGGCGACAAACTAGGTGGCTCCATCAGACTCGGCGGTGGCTCCGACAGCCTGATCGATGCATTCGGCGCACTGGACGTGCCGTTCTCGGAGACCTTCAAGTCTCGTTTCACCGCTGGCCTGCGCAAGCAGGATGGCTATGTCACCAGGACTGACGGCACGGATCTTGGTGATACGAATACTTATACGATCACGGCCAAACTGGTCTGGCGTCCGAACGATAAATTCGAGGGCAAATTCCTCGCTGACTACACCAAGGCGGACGAAAATGGCAGCCCGCTGGTCTTCGCAGCCTACACAGAGACGGCCGCGTTCGGGCGCGTGGCAAGCGCGGACGCTGGGTGCCCTGGGTTTACTGATATCACCGGCGACGGCCGGCCCGACTTCAACAGTCTGCCGGCCGTTCCCATGATTGCGGATGACCGCTGTGCCAATGATCTGCAGAACCGCGGTCCCTATCACAATAACGGCACGGCGCCGCTGACCAGCCAGCTCGAGAACTGGGGCGGGTCGCTCAATCTGACGTTCAACTTCTCCGATGCCCTGTCGCTGAAGTCAATCAGCTCCTATCGGGGCAGCAGCTGGGCGGGCAATCGCGATGCGGACAACACGCCGCTACCGATCCTGCACACCTTCTACGATGTTGACGGGTGGCAGTGGAGTCAGGAATTGCAACTGCTGTACCAGGGCGGACCGCTCAAGGGCGTGTTTGGGGCGTACTATTTCGAGCAGGGCTCCGACGACATCGTGACCATCACGCTCAATCCGCCCGTGCCGCCACCCGGCCCGAACCAGGATAGCGACAACAACAAGGTGGAAAACGAGAGCTGGGCCGTGTTTACCCAGTGGACCTACACTTTCGCGAACAAGCTCGATCTCACGGTGGGCGGCCGCTACACGGAAGACAAGAAGGGATCCTACCCGGATCAATTCGACTATTCCGCTCCGAACGTCAAGCAGGTGCCCGTGCAGTGGTACCGCGACACGTTTTCCAAGTTCACGCCTTCGGCCTCCATCGACTACAGGTTCTCTCCACAGGCAATGGTGTACGCGAGCTACTCCGAGGGGTTCAAGGGCGGCGGATGGAACAGCCATTTCAACCAGCCGCCGCCGCCGCCGGCGTTCCTGGCGGTGGTGCAGGAATTCCAGCCCGAGGAGGCGCAGACATACGAGGTGGGAGTCAAGCTGGATCTGGCGGACAACACGCTGCGGCTGAACCTTGCGGCGTTCACCACAGACTACAAAGACCTGCAGGTAACCTATCGGGGACCGCGGCCCAACGGCGTAGCGCCGTTCCTGATCAATGCGGGCAAGGCGAGTGTGGATGGCGGAGAACTCGAAGCCACCTGGGCGCCGACCACAAACTGGCTCCTGGAAGCGAGTGTCGGCTACCTCGATGCGACACTGGACTCCCTTGACGTCAATCCGGTCGCTGCGCCTCCGGCAACACTCCTGCCCGGCAACAGGCTGCCGTTCGCGCCCGAGTGGCAGGGGCATTTCGGCGTCGCGTACACCGGGCATGCCGGCAGTTTGCTGATCATCCCGCGTGTCGATGTAAACAATCAGAACAGGACCTTCTTCGACGCCGCCAACACCCCGCAGATCGCGCAACTGAACAGTATTACCGTGTACAACGTGTCGCTGCGCTTCGAGACGGAGCAAGGCAAGTGGGGATTGACACTCGGCGTCAACAATGCCACCGACCAGACCTATCCGATCGCCGGCAACTCGTCATTGGACACCGGCAGCGGCTACGCAGAGATCGCCTACTCGAAGCCGCGGGAATACTTTGCGTTGCTCAACTACGACTTCTGATCGGAGTCAGTGACGGATCAGCAACGGGCCAAGGAGGGCCCAGAGCCCCACCAGGATCAACAGCGCGCCGCTCAGCCGCCCGCCGCGCGCGCCCGGTGGCGCCACCTTCTCGAACAGCACGAACAGCGTGATCGCGGCGATCACCCACAGGTTCATGATGCCGCCCACGAACAGCAGCAGCATCAACGCCCAGCAGCAGCCGAGGCAATACAGGCCGTGCTCGAAGCCCATACGGAACGCACCGGTATTGCCGGGGCGAAATCCCGTGGCGATGAAGTGCGCCGGCGAGCGGCAGTGGTTGAGGCAGGCGCGTTTCAGAGCCGTCAGCTGGTACGCACCCGCTCCGATGAGGAGCGCGGCGCTCAGCGGCCGGTTCTGCAGCTCCATCATCGGCGAGAGCAGCATCAGGTCGCTCAACATGCGCTGCAGCGGCGTCACCGCGGCGCTGAACAACGTCCACACGACCAGATAGCCCGCGGCGAAGGCGTAGATGCGCGCATGGGTGTGCTCGCCTTGCGGTGACTTGCGGATCACCATGGCGTAGAGAAGCAACGTCGGTGCGGCCGAAGGCAGCATCATGCCGATCATCATGACCAGCCACATCGCGAACAGCAGCAGTGTGCAGGTCCAGTCCCATTCGCTCGCCATCATCCACGAGGCCGCACCGTTCATCGTGCCGTACATGTCGAGTGCCATCGGCACGATCCAGGACCAGCACAGCAAAGCCGTAATCGCCAGCGCACCGACGGTGAGCCAGCGGTCGTGTTTCAACGCCGATTCGAGCGCGGTGTGCTCGCTCAACGCGGTAACGGCCGGGTCAGGTGGGGCGTACGACCCCATGCGTAGTCCAGTGAATGCGCGCCAGGTGCGCGTGCGTGTCGTTCAGGTTGAGCTCGATCGGTCCCGCGGTCTCAGAGCGGGCGCTGGCGAATTCGGCCTCCGTGAATTCGAACCCGGCCGGCAGGGTCACGCGCACACGGTGCGGCTCGCCAGTCACCTGATTGCGAATCGGCGCAGCAGTGCTCTTGATCACGCCGGGCACGCTCACGTGCGCAGTGCGCTCCGCGACATTGATGCTGAGGTCGATCGGCTTGAAGAGCGTCGGCAGCACGGTGCTGAACGTGGCGGCAAACACCTGCAGGATCAGCGATCCAGGATCCGACTGCTGACCCGAGGTGATTGCTTCGAGCGCCTCACGCTGGCGCGGATTGGCACGTTCGTCGATGATCCGCAGGACCGTCCCATTGCCGAGGTGAATCGGGCCGGGCCAGGCGAGGAGCGAGCCAAACCGCAAACCGTCCAGCGGAACGTCTGCGTAGTTGCCTTTGTCGATCTGGATGAACGTGTGCGCGCGGCAGTCGCCGTTGCTCGGCAGGCTGTTGAACTGACACGGGCAGCCCCAGTTGCAGTTGCAATTGGCGAACTCAGTGCCCTGCAGGCGCCATTCTGTAAGTGCCATCCGACCCCTCCCTCAGGTGCCAGACCAAGTCGGGCCGGCGCACAGCCTACCTGAGCTGGCAGCGCATTTCGAACTGCAGATCAGCACGCCTCGTTTGAGTTAAAGTCGCACCCCCGTAACCCCGATCAGGAGCCACCATGGCCGTTTCGATGTATGACATTTCCGTCGCCGCGTTCTCGCGCACGCTGCAGGGTCTCTCCGGCATTCTCGACAAGGCGATCGCTTACGCGGACGCGAAGAAGTTCGACGGCAAGGTCCTGGTCGAATCACGCCTGTTCCCGGACATGTTCCCGCTCTCGCGCCAGGTGCAGATCGCATGTGATTTCGCCAAGGGCTGCTCGGCACGGCTGGCCGGCATCGAGGTGCCCAAGTACGAGGACAACGAGGCCACACTCGAGGAGCTCAAGGCGCGCGTGAAAAAGACGCTCGACTTCATCGGCACCATCAAGCCGCAGCAGCTGCAGGGGGCGGAAGAGCGCACGATCACCCACGAGATGCGCGTACAGACGCTGAAAATGCCGGGACTGCAATACCTCTCTGGATTTGCGCTCCCCAATTTCTACTTTCACGCGACCACGGCCTATGCCTTGTTGCGACACAATGGTCTGGAGTTGGGCAAGCGCGACTTCATCGGACCGCTGTAGGGAGCAGTGGAGTTAGGAAGAGCAGTCGTATCCGGCCACTGGCGTGAGGGTCGTGCCAACTTCGGGCTGACCAACGTTCAATGACGGTGCTGTCCTGAAGATGTATCCCCGCG
>Ga0326726_10000810_pt1 | contig 28547 bp, 24 predicted proteins | sample MHFenrmetagenome_2_FD_207603 | JGI IMG/M metagenome (GOLD analysis project Ga0326726, IMG submission 207603) | Lab enriched peat soil microbial communities from Michigan Hollow, Ithaca, NY, United States - MHF15MN | ecosystem: Environmental > Terrestrial > Soil > Wetlands > Peat | place: USA... | reverse complement strand
TCCGGGGGGGGAATGCCTATCGGATGTTGCAGGAGCTGACGCGTCGCGCGCCCCATCGGTTGAGCGGATCGGCGGACGCCGATACAGCCGTGCGAGTCACTCGGCAGTTGCTGGCGTGTGTCGGTGCTGACAGTGTCTGGACGGAGCCCTGCATGGTTCCGCGCTGGGAACGGGGGCCGGTGGAGAGTGCGGTGGTCACCCCGTTCAGAGACCGGCGCGCCCCATTCCCCCTTGCCGTTTGCGCACTCGGGGGGAGCGTTGCTACTCCTTCGGGGGGCGTCAGTGCGGAGGTGGTGGAAGTGCGGTCCTTCGAAGAGCTCCGGGCATTGGGGGCTCGTGTCAACGGAAAGATCGTTTTCTTCAATCGCCCGATGGATCCGGGTGTGCTGAATACATTTGAGGCATACGGCGGGGCGGTGGATCAGCGCAGTCGCGGGGCGGTGGAAGCCGCGCGCGCGGGTGCCCGGGCGGCGCTTGTTCGCTCCATGACGCTGGCGCAGGACAATGTTCCGCACACCGGATCATTGAGTTATCTGGACACCGTTCCGAAAATTCCCGCCGCTGCCGTCGGCATTGAGGATGCGGATATGCTCTCCGCGTTGCTGCGGCGCGATTCGCGCGCGCGCGTGACGCTGACGCTCACATGCCGCACGCTCCCGGATGCCCCGTCGGCAAATGTGATCGGTGAAATCCGCGGAAGGGAGAACCCGCGCGAGATCATCCTTGTCGGTGGGCACCTGGATTGCTGGGACAAAGGTGCGGGGGCACATGACGATGCGGCCGGCTGTGTCCATGCCATCGAGGTTCTCCATCTCTTCCGTGAACTCGGGATCGTGCCGCGCTGCACCATTCGGGCGGTGATGTTCATGAACGAAGAAAACGGCTCCCGGGGCGGGGCGGCGTACGCCTCAGCGGCATTACGTGACCGGGAGCGCCATGTCGCCGCGATCGAGTCCGACCGGGGTGGCTTTGCCCCGCGTGGTTTCACCGTTCAGGCGGATTCCAGCACGCTTGAACGGATGCTCCGGTGGAAACCCCTGTTTGAGGATATTGCGGCGGGGCGGATCGTTCAGGGGTACAGCGGGGTCGATGTCCTGCAGACCGTCAAGCAGGGGGCAATCGGCATTGGACTCGACGTCGGTGACCATCGGTACTTCGACGTCCATCATTCGGCCAACGATGTGGTCGAGAGCGTCAATCCGCGTGAGCTCGAAATGGGCGCAGTCGTGACAGCCTTCCTCTGCTATCTCCTCTCCGAAGAAGGGCTCGGTCCGTAGGCCCTCCTTTTTTTCGTTCCCTGTTCGGAAAAATCGTCCTCCCGGTGAAATATAGAATGGAGGGAATGCCATGTCGGCATTCCCGGCCCGTTCGCAATCAATAGCACGAGGGGGGATCGCGATGGCAAACAACAATTCAATCTTTTCCACAATGGTCCGTGCGGGGCGCAGCACGTACTTCGTTGACGTGCGCGAGGCCAAGAACGGCGCCCGGTTCCTGTCGATCTCGGAAAGCCGGATCGACGCAGAGGACAAGCGACAGCGTGCCACGGTGCGGGTGTTCGGAGACTCCGTCGAGCCGTTCCGCCTGGCAATCAACGAAGCCGCCGGCACAATCGGCCACTAAGAGAGGGAGGCCGGGATCTCCGGCCGGTGGAGGAGGGAAGTGCGGGTCTCGGAAAACAGCGGCTCGCACGCCCTGATCGGAGCATTTTCAAAGGTGCATGCGGTTTCTGACCCTTTTTGCGGCTTTCCTGCATCCTACAGAGCAGAAGAGTGATACCATCAGTGAAGAAAAGGGTCCGTTCATGGAGCACCTCACAAAAGCAACCTTCCTGAAGAAGATCTACGACTTCGAGAAGAACAAGGAGTGGAAATTCGAGGGAGATCTGCCGGCGATCATCGATTTCTATGCCGACTGGTGTGGTCCCTGCCGCATGGTTGCTCCGGTTCTGGAGCAGCTCTCGAAGGACTACGAAGGGAAAATCAATATTTACAAAATCGATACCGAGGCCGAGCAGGAGCTGGCAGCGGTCTTCGGGATTCGTAGCATTCCGTCACTCCTTTTCATCCCTCTGGAGGGGAAGCCACAGATGGCCATGGGAGCCCTTCCCAAGGAATCGTTCGTCCAGGCCATCAACGACGTGTTGCTGGGGAAGAAGACACTGAACTGAGTGCGGCCTGATCATACCGGCTCTCCGGCGTTGAGGCCCGTCCAGTCCCGGACGGGCCTTTTGCATCTCTGGTGGGGTTTGCTTTTCTTTGGCTATCCGGGTTTCTCCAACCATCTGGTACTGCCAACCTGCCATGATTGAAATTCTCCTGGTCGTTAATGCTCTGCTCCTTGTGGGGGTGATCATCGTGTTGATCATCCTTCCCGGCAGGATTCGCACGGCGGCGGCGACGGTTCGGCTGGAAACCCTCCTCTCGTCCCTGAAGGATGGGATGGAGCGGATTGAACGGACTCTCCGCGAAGAGCTCGGTCGTCTGCGTGAGGAGGCTGCCTCCACGTCGCGGCTCGGAAGGGAGGAGCTCGCCGGCAATCTCAAGGGGTTCGGCGATTCTCTGGGGAATCAGCTCGCGCAGATGGGGACGGTTCAGAAAGAGCAGCTCGACTCGTTTGCGCGTCAGCTCTCCATGTTGACGGTGACCAATGAGACGAAGCTCGAACAGGTTCGCCGCACGGTGGAAGAGCGCCTGCAGACGCTCCAGGAAGACAACAGTTCGAAACTCGAGAAGATGCGTGCGACGGTGGACGAGAAGCTCCATGCGACGCTCGAACAGAGGCTTGGAGAGTCGTTCCGACTGGTGAGCGAACGTCTCGAGGCAGTGCAGAGCGGGCTGGGGGAGATGCGATCGCTTGCGACCGGGGTCGGAGATTTGAAAAAGGTGCTCACGAACATCAAATCCCGGGGGACGTTTGGTGAAGTGCAGCTCGGGGCGCTCCTGGAGCAGGTGCTGACGACCGAGCAGTTCGCACGAAACGTCGCCACCCGCGCCGGTTCAGGGGAGAGGGTGGAGTTCGCCATCCGGCTCCCGGGGAAAGACGATCAGAATTCTCCTGTCTGGCTTCCAATCGACGCAAAATTTCCACAGGAAGACTATCAACGCCTCCTCGACGCGCAGGACCAGGCGAATCCCGCCGGGCTGGAGGAAGCGGGGAAGATGCTTGAGATTCGGATCAAGGGGGAGGCACGGACCATCAAGGAGAAGTATCTTGATCCTCCTCACACCACGGACTTTGCGATCATGTTTCTCCCCACCGAAGGGTTGTTTGCCGAAGTGATCCGCCGCCCCGGTCTTTTCGAAACAGTTCAGCGGGAGCATCGCGTCGTCGTCACGGGACCGACGACGCTCCTGGCCGTTCTCAACAGCCTCCAGATGGGTTTTCGCACTCTGGCGATCGAGAAGCGATCGAGCGAAGTCTGGTCGCTGCTTGGTGCGGTGAAAACGGAGTTTGGTCGCTTCGGGGAAATGCTGGACAAGACGCAGAAGAAACTCCAGGAGGCCAGCAACACGATCGAGAGTGCTGCCACGCGCTCTCGCCAGATTGAACGAAAACTCAAGCATGTCCAGGAACTCCCCGCCGAAAAGACGACCCAGCTCCTCGGCGAGGGGCACAACGAGGGCGACAACGAATGACGACGATGCGTACGACCGCTTCGATTGACGACCTGTACCGGATCATTCACACCGATCATCATGACCCGTTTCAGGTGCTCGGTGCCCATGCTCTCACCCACCACGGAAAACAGGCTGTGGTTGTGCGGGCGTTTCTCCCGGGAGCGCGGGAGGTTGCTGTTGTGCCTGCGATTCCCCTCGACGGGGGGCCCGAAGTGCCGATGGAGAAGGTTCATGAGGAAGGATTTTTTGAAGTCGTGATCCCGGGGGCAACGGAGGTCTTCCCCTACAGGTTGAAAAAGGTAATGTCCGACGGACGGACCGAACTCTTTCACGATTCGTATTCGTTTATGCCGACCCTGACCGATTTCGACATTTATCTCTTTAATGCGGGGGACCATCACCGCATTTACGAGAAGCTCGGGGCGCATCATGCGGAAGTGAATGGCATTGGCGGCGTCCAGTTTGCGGTCTGGGCGCCCAGCGCGCGTAGTGTCAGCGTGATCGGGGACTTCAACGGGTGGGATCGCCGTCACCATGCCATGCGGGTGCTCGGGGCCTCCGGGATCTGGGAGATTTTCATCCCGGGACTCCCCGAAGGGGAGCTTTACAAATTCCAGATCAAGACGCAGAGCGGGTTCGTGACGGACAAAGCCGACCCCTACGGGTTTGAGATGGAGTTGAGGCCGCATTCCGCCTCCCGGGTGAATTATCTCCGGGGATTCGAGTGGCGCGATGATTCGTGGATGGACTGGCGGAAGGAGCGGAATTTCTCCGATGGGCCGATGGCGGTCTATGAGGTTCACCTCGGGTCGTGGATGCGGACCGAGACGGGCGAGTGGCTTTCCTACCGAGAAACGGCCGGTCGTCTTGTGGAGTACGTGCGAAAGATGGGATACACCCACGTGGAGTTTCTCCCGGTGATGGAATTCCCGTTCGATGGGTCGTGGGGGTACCAGGTGACCGGGTATTTTGCTCCGACGAGCCGGTTCGGGCGCCCGCAGGATTTCATGGCGCTCGTAGATGAATGTCACAGGAACGGGATCGGGGTCATCCTCGACTGGGTGCCCGCGCATTTCCCCATGGATGGCCACGCCCTCGGGAAGTTCGACGGGACGCATCTGTATGAACACGCGGACCCCAGGAAAGGCGTCCACCAGGATTGGGGTACGTACATTTTCAATTTCGGCCGGAACGAGGTCCAGAATTTTCTTATCAGCAACGCGCTCTTCTGGCTGGACCTGTATCACATCGACGGGATCCGGATCGATGCCGTAGCCTCGATGCTCTATCTCGACTACTCGCGCAAGGAAGGGGAGTGGATTCCCAACCAGTATGGAGGGCGCGAGAACATCGAAGCGGTGGCCTTCGTGAAAAAACTGAACGGGATTGTCCACCAGTATTATCCGGGCGTCGTGACCATTGCTGAAGAGTCCACAGCCTGGGGCGGCGTGACGAACTCCCTTGAACACGGCGGGCTGGGTTTCGATCTCAAGTGGAATATGGGATGGATGCACGACATGCTGGAATATTTCAGCAAAGATCCTGTCCATCGCCCCTACCACCACCGCAATCTGACGTTTGTTCTTCTCTACGCGTTCACCGAGCGGTTCATGCTTCCGCTCTCGCATGACGAGGTTGTGCACGGCAAAGCATCACTGCTCTCGAAAATGCCGGGCGACCTCTGGCAGAAGTTTGCCAATCTTCGTTCGCTTCTCGGTCTGATGATGACGTTCCCCGGGAAGAAACTCCTCTTCATGGGGGGGGACTTCGGCCAGTGGGATGAGTGGAACCACGAGCGTAGTCTGGACTGGCATCTCCTTGCACATGAAACGCACCAGGGAGTCCAACGATTGATGCAGGATCTTCTCACCCTGTACAGGCATGAGCCGGCCCTGCACGAAATCGACTTTCACTACGAAGGGTTCGACTGGGTCGATTTCCAGGACAGCGCTTCCAGTGTGATCGCTTTCGATCGTCTGGCCCGTGATCGAAGGAGTATTGTGACCGTGGTCTGCAACTTCACGCCGGTTCCCCGCTCCGGGTACCGGATCGGCGTTCGTGAAGCAGGTATGTACGCCGAGTTGGTGAACACGGATAGTGCAGCATATGGTGGCGGGAACGTCGGGAACGGCGGTCTTGTTGCGTCGGAACCGATTCCCTGTCATGGACGGCCGCACTCTGTTTCTCTTACCCTCCCCCCTCTTGGGATTCTGATTATTAAGATTCGCTAGTCTTTGTGAAAAGTGACACTACCGTCTCGAGTGGGAGTGTCATCCGTGGCGGAGTGTCGATTTGTTCGGTTTGTTCGGAACCATCAGAATTGCGCAGGTGTTGGAAAGTGGGGGTGGGCAATCCCGCAAAAAGTCCTGTGACCGCCAACGGAACACGCCAGTGCAAATGACCGTACTTTCGACCGCCGATATCGCCCGTCTCTTCAACGTGACGGAAACCACCGTCAAGCGCTGGGCCGACGAAGGGACCCTGAAATGCCAGAAAACGCCCGGTGGACACAGGAAGTTCCTTATCCGCAACGTGGTTGAATTCGCGGAGCGGAACAACTTTGAACCGGTCGGCATTCTCGCTTTCTCGGAGACGGATGCTCTCGCACCTGCAATCCAGATGGCGGTGCTTTCCAGGGATTTCGGGACCCTGGTCGATTCCTTCATTCATAAAGCACTGTCGCCCAGCAAGACCGACCTGGCCAGTTTTCTCTCGTATCTGTACGAACACCGGATCCATCTCTGGGAGATTCACGACCTGGTTCTCCGACCTGCCATGGCCACCATCGGGGAGCGGTGGGCAAATGGGGAGCTCGATGTCAGTCATGAACACCGTGCATCGTATGAGACTCTTGATGCTCTGGCAAGGCTGCAGTCGCAGATCATGATCAAACCCGCGCTCGGGAACGTGGCCCTCTTCGCATGCCCGGGTGAAGAACTGCACGAAATCGGACTTCGCTGTGCCTCGTATCTCTTTGAATCCGAAGGATGGACAACTCACTACCTGGGTGCACGAGTTCCCTCCGAAGCGCTTGTCGCGGCGGTCTGTGAACTGAAACCCGTTGTGGTCTGTCTCTCCGTCACCCGACAGATTGTCAACCCCGAAACGGAGTCACAAATGCTTCGGCTCTCCTCTGCCGCGCGAAAACAGGGAGCCCTGATTGTTGCCGGCGGTTCTGGCGCCGGATCGGAGCCATTCGGTCGTCCGAACGTCGACCGTGTGGTATCATCTTCAAGAGAACTTCTTGATCTGATGAGTGGGGTGGGCCACTCGACCGGACCTCTCGGTGCCGGGGACAGCGCATGAAACAGGGGAGCACCTGCAGAGAGGGAGGGTGGGGGGAGGAGGGGCGGCGGACTGTTGTCGTCTGGATGCGCAGGGGCCTCCGTGTGCAGGATCTCACCCCTCTCTGGACGGCCGTGAAGGAAGGGGCGAGCGTAGTGCCGGTCGTGTGTCTCCGCGATGATGCGCCTACGCGCAAGCAGACTCTCCGAAGAGAATTCATGCGCGAGGCACTCATCGATTGTGATGCTTCGCTGCGATCCCTCGGGTCGCGTTTGTTCGTGCGATCCGGGACGCCGGAAGCCGAAATTCCTGCCGCAGTGCAGGCCCACAGGGCCGATGCAGTATATGCGGTCAGAGTGTACGACCCTGCCGGGATCGCGCGGGACGGGCGTATCGCGGAAGCGGTCAATGCGATTGGGGCAGCATTCGTGACTTTCAAAGACACGGTGCTCTTCGAGGGGAATGAGATCCGCTCCGGTTCCGGCGCACCCTACAGGGTTTTCACCCCCTACATGAACGCGTGGCTGGGGTATCGGGATGAAGTCCCGCCGGTCCTGCCACTCCTGAGGAACATTCCTTCACCTGAAGTGCGTGGCGGCGACCTCGCCCTGAGCCGGTTTCCCGGGATGAAGGGTGTCCGCAGGGGCAGGGGCGAAACGATGGCCCGGCATCGACTCAGAGCCTTTCTGGACGATGGCCTGCGGCGGTATGGTGAGCGGCGCGACTTCCCCGGTGAGGAGGGGACGTCGCGCCTCTCGCCGTATCTCGCGGTTGGCGCACTTTCCATACGGACCGTCCTCAAAGCTGTCCGCAAAGGACGACAGCGGGCGACAGGTCCTGCGCGGGCGGGCATTGACTGCTATCTGAAGGAGTTGCTATGGCGCGAATTCTACTACCAGGTGTTGCACAATTTTCCACACGTTGCGGGGGGTGCATTCCGCGAGGAGCTCAATGACGTCTCCTGGAGCAGGAACCGCCGGCACTTTGCAGCCTGGTGTCAGGGACGGACGGGGTATCCAATTGTTGATGCGGCGATGCGGCAGCTTCAGCAGGAAGGCTGGATGCACAACCGGGCCAGGATGATCGTCGCGTCTTTTCTGACCAAGGATCTGCACATCAACTGGCAGTGGGGGGAGCGGTACTTTCTTGACCATCTGATCGATGCGGACATCGCCTTGAATAATGGGGGATGGCAATGGACGGCGGGAACAGGGACAGACGCTTCTCCCTGGTTCCGGATCTTCAACCCTGTGCTGCAGGGAGAGAAGTTCGATCCGGATGGACTCTACGTCCGACGCTACGTTCCGGAGCTGGCCCGGGTGCCGGCGCGGGCGGTCCACAGGCCATGGGTTTTGACGGGTGCGGAGCAGCGTGATGCGGGGTGTGTTCTGAGAAAGGACTATCCCGGCCCGATCGTCAACCATAACGAAGAGCGGAAAGTGACGCTCGCATTGTACAGGAATCCTGGTCCACGTCGCCATCCCCGTTGAGCGTGACTTCGGGGGTGTCGTGGTGCGAGAGTTCGTTCAAACGAGGGAGGCGGAATGAAATTCGATCATGTGGCGTTGAACGTCGAACAGATTTCCCGATCCGTAGAATGGTACAAGCAGGCGCTCGATGCCCGAGTGCTCTATCAGGACAACAGCTGGGCACTCCTCGAGGCGGGGGGGGTGAAGATCGCTCTGACGCTGAAGCGTCAGCATCCTGCCCATCTTGCTTTTGACATTGGCCCTGATCCATCGGGAGAGTTCTTGGCAAAGGCCAAACGCCACCGCGACGGCAGCGTCTCGCGTTACATAACGGATCCTGACGGCAACGCGCTTGAATGGATCTCCTATCCCACGGGGGGAGGGGAATGAAAATCCGGAGGCTGGAGCGAAGGCAACTGCTTCCCGTGGGCCGGGAAGAGCTCTTCACGATTTTCCAGGCTCCTGAGAACCTCGCAACGATAACTCCTCCCCGGCTGGGATTTCGCATCATCACACCTGGTCCGATCGAGATGAAGGTCGGAACGATCATCGATTACACGATCCGGGTGCTCGGGATACCCGTGCGATGGCGGACCCTGATTTCAACCTATCAGGTGCCGTCGAGATTTGTCGATGAACAGATCAAGGGGCCGTATGTGTTCTGGCATCACACCCACGCCTTTGTGCCGGCGGAGGGGGGGACGGAAATAACTGACACGGTTCGGTATGTTCTTCCGCTGGGCGTCCTCGGAGATCTGGTCCACAGGTTGATGGTGCGAAGGCAGCTTGAAGGGATCTTTGAGTATCGTGCCTCCGCGATAGTACGGCTGCTTGAATCCGTGCATCGCGGATCGCCCGGAGCGGCAGGCGGAGTGAAACCGTGAAGATCGTTCTGACCGGAGCGACCGGATTCCTTGGAGCGCGGCTCGTGGCACACCTGGCAGAAGAAGGTCACGAGGTCGTTCTCCTCACGCGCACTTTGCAACAGGAGAGTCGGCCGGGTGTGCGGCGTGTTCTCTGGGATGGCGTGCGGGGCGGTGCGTGGGTGGGGGAGATCGACGGTGCGGACGCCGTGATCAATCTTGCAGGAGAACCCATTGCGGCGCAGCGATGGTCGCCGGCTCAAAAGGAGAAGATCCTCCGGAGCCGTATTGACGCAACCCGTGCCGTCGTCGAGGCCATCCGCGGGGCGGTCACGAGGCCCCGTGTGCTCATCAATGCGTCCGCGGTAGGCTATTACGGTGATGTGCCTGAAGGCGAGGTGACGGAGGAGCGGAAGCCGGGAAGCGGGTTTCTGGCTGAGACATGTTTGCACTGGGAGGAGGAGGCGGCGAAGGCGAAGGATCTGGGGGTGCGTGTTGCGATGATGCGGACAGGGATCGTGCTCGGGGATGGAGGAGGCGCTCTGGCAAGGATGCTGGTGCCGTTCCGTCTCTACGTGGGGGGTCCTTTGGGGAATGGCGCGCAGTGGTTTCCCTGGATACATCGAGACGATGTGGTCGGGGCTCTCGTTCATGTTCTTCAGACGCCAAGTCTCGATGGTCCGGTCAACACCTCTGCGCCGGAGCCGGTAACGATGCGGCAGTTCTGCCTCGTCCTCGGCAATGTTTTGCACCGGCCTTCATGGATGCCGGTCCCCGCGTACCTCCTGCGCCTGGTTATGGGAGAGATGGCCGTTTTGGTGCTTTCCGGCCAAAGAACAGTGCCCCGGAAACTCCTTGCCAGCGGGTATAAGTTCCGGTATCACAACGTACTGCAGGCCCTTGAAGCTCTCTTCGTCTGAGTCTCCGGCCCCTGCGGTTTTCCTTTCCCACATTTTTCCCCTATTTTGGATTCCGGACGAAGCACTCCGGCCCATCATTTGTGACTGCACGAGGAACACCTGTGGCATCAGCGACCAACAAACACCTTGAGTTTGTCAAGCGTTCCAGTCGCGCGTTGAAGGGAGGGGGCGACAAGGCGATAGAGAAGCAGATCGCACTGGGAAAGCTCACCGCGCGTGATCGGATCAACGCTCTTCTTGATGTGCATTCGTTCCAGGAATACGACCTGTTCGTCGAACACCGATGCCGCGATTTCGACATGGACAAGAAAGTCCTGCCCGGCGACGGGGTGATTACCGGTACAGGGGCTATTTCCTCTCACCCGGTGGCGATCTACGCGCAGGATTTTACGGTTGCCGGCGGGTCGCTGGGGCTGATGCATGCCCGGAAGATCACTAAGATTATGGACCATGCGATCAAACTTGGCATCCCGATCATCGGGATCAACGATTCGGGTGGTGCCCGCATTCAGGAGGGTGTAGATTCGCTGGCAGGGTACGGGGAGATTTTCTATCGGAACACTGTTGCATCGGGAATCGTCCCGCAGATTTCCGTCATCCTTGGTCCTTGCGCAGGAGGAGCGGTCTATTCACCGGCGCTTACCGACTTTGTGTTTGTGGTTGATCAGATCTCGAAGATGTTCATCACGGGACCCGAGGTCATCAAGACGGTCCTCGGGGAAGAAATTTCGATGGAAGATCTGGGGGGGGCGCGTGTTCATGCTGAGGTTTCGGGGAACGCCCACTTCTTCGCCAGAAACGAACTGGAATGTTTTCATCAGATCAAGAAGCTGATGACCTTCATTCCATGGAACAACACCAAGCGCGCCGACGCTGTTCCGCCTGCCCCTCCGAAGGCGAAGTACAACCTCGAACAGATCGTCCCTCCCGAATCGAGCAAACCGTACGACATTCGCGATGTCATTCGCGCCGTGTGCGACAATTCCGATTTCTTCGAGGTGCAGCAGCAGTTCGCTGCGAATGTCGTGATCGGTCTTGCACGCCTCGGCGGCGAAACGGTAGGCGTGATCGGCAACCAGCCGCTGGTGCTCGCCGGCGTTCTCGATGTTGATTCTTCGGACAAGGCGGCGCGGTTCATTCGATTCTGTGATGCCTTCAACATTCCGCTGGTGACCTTTGTGGACATTCCCGGCTATCTTCCCGGAGTGGACCAGGAGCACAGCGGCGTGATCCGGCACGGCGCGAAGATTCTGTACGCCTATAGTGAGGCGACGGTTCCGAAAATTACGCTGATTTTGCGAAAAGCGTATGGCGGCGGGTATATTGCGATGTGTTCGCGCCATCTCAGCGCGGATTTTGTTTTTGCCTGGCCGACGGCAGAGATAGCGGTGATGGGTCCCGAGGGGGCTGCCAACATCATTTTCAAGGACGAGATCACCGCAGCGACCGACCCGGCGGCCATGCGGAGGAAGATCGTGGCTGAGTACACGGAGAAGTTTGCAAACCCTTATGTTGCCGCCGCTGCCGGTCATGTTGATGCCGTCATTTCGCCGGCAGACACGCGGAAGTTCCTCCTCCATGCCTTGCAGATCTCGGCGCGCAAGACGGAGCGCCGTCCCGAAAAGAAACACGGCATACCGCCGTTCTGAATCATGACCGACAAGGTAGCAATCAAAACCCTCGAGATTGGCGGCGTGCTCTACGAGACGCAGTACACCCGGAAGTTCGAGAAGCGCCGGACCTACGCGCGGATCGATCCCAGGGAGCTTCACTGCGTCATACCGGGTTTCATCCTGAAGGTCCTGGTGTCTCCGGGCAAGAAGGTTGTGCAGGGAGAGCCTCTGCTAGTTCTCGAGGCGATGAAGATGGAGAATGACATCCTGTCGCCGCTTGACGGACGCGTAAAATCGGTGTATGTAACGGTGGGGAAGATGGTGACGAAGGGGGAGTTGTTGCTCGACCTCGAATGACGTTGTCCTGCGGTCGATGCCTTCCTGTGTTTTCCTGAATTCCCACGGTTGGGAATGGCGGGGAACCTCATCCCGGGAAATGCCGTTTCGTGAAACTAAACGGCAGTGGGCGTTGGTATGGAAGTTGCGCTCGTATCTCTATATGAGTGACAGTTCCGGCGATAGTGTGGATTTCCTCAACACCCCTTCATTTCCCCTCGTACGTTTTTTCCCCCGTTTTCTTTCTGGTTTGGACTATGAATGAATCCATTGAGCACTTGAAGAGCGCGCTAGAGGAATGGGAACGGGCGGTCTATGAAAAGACCGCGGCGAAATTCCCCGAGCGTTCCGCAAGCTTCACCACAGCTTCTTTTGCGCCTGTGGCGGCTCTCTACACCCCGCGCGACATCGCAGACGACGAATACCTGCGGAATTCCGGGTTTCCCGGTCAGTATCCCTTTACCCGCGGCATACAGCCGACGATGTACCGTGGGCGTCTCTGGACGATGCGGCAGTATGCCGGGTTCGGTACCGCCAGGGAGTCCAACGAGCGTTATCGCTTCCTGCTCCAGCAGGGGCAATCAGGGTTGTCGGTGGCCTTCGATCTTCCCACCCAGATCGGTTATGACAGCGATGCTCCCATGGCGGATGGAGAAGTGGGGAAGGTGGGTGTTGCCATCGACACACTTGCAGACATGGAAATCCTCTTTGCAGGGATTCCGCTGGACAGAGTCTCAACGTCCATGACGATCAATGCGCCGGCCTCGGTGCTTCTTGCGATGTACATCACCGTGGCCGAGAAGCAAGGAGTCTCACGCGACAAGATCAGCGGGACAATCCAGAATGACATCCTGAAAGAGTACATTGCGCGGGGGACATATATTTTTCCGCCGAAGCCCTCAATGCGGCTCGTGACGAACATTTTCGCGTTCTGCAGAAACGAGGTTCCGCACTGGAATACCATTTCCATCTCCGGATACCATATCCGGGAAGCAGGCGCGACTGCCGCTCAGGAGGTGGGGTTCACGCTTGCGGACGGGATAGAGTACGTGAATGCGGCCATTGCGACGGGACTGGATGTAGACGCCTTTGCGGGTCAGCTCTCGTTCTTTTTCAACGCCCACAATGACCTCCTGGAAGAAATCGCCAAATACCGTGCAGCCCGGCGTCTCTGGGCGAGGCTCATGAAGGAGCGATTCAACGCGAAGAGTCCGAAATCTATGATGCTCCGCTTTCATACCCAGACGGCCGGGTCGACCCTGACAGCCCAGCAGGTAGACACGAACATCGTCCGCGTCACAGTGCAGACGCTTGCTGCTGTTCTGGGCGGGACACAGAGTCTTCACACGAACTCGTGTGATGAGGCGCTGGCATTGCCAACCGAATCGTCGGTTCGTACTGCACTCCGGACTCAGCAAATCGTTGCCTTCGAGAGCGGGGTTGCGAACACCATCGACCCGATTGCCGGCTCGTATTATGTTGAGGCCATGACGGACCGTATCGAGCGGGAGGCGGAGGAGTACATCCGGGCGATTGATGAGAAGGGGGGGATGGTGGCGGCAATCGAAGAAGGGTATGTTCAGAAGGAGATCCAGCGTTCTGCGTATCGTTACAATCAGGAAGTGGAAAAAGGGAGCAGGGTCGTCGTCGGGGTTAACCGGTTTCAGGTGGATGAGCCGCCGCCGGAAGGTCTGCTCCGGATTGACCCGCATGTGCAACGCGAGCAGGTGGAGGCGTTGCAGTCTGTCCGGGCGAAGCGGGACGACAGTGCCGTACGCAAGACCCTGACTGCCCTCAAGAGTGCGGCGGAAGGAGATGCGAATCTGATGCCGTTCATTCTGGACGCGGTGGGCGTGTATGCCAGCATCGGGGAGATCTGCGATACTCTGCGGGGGGTTTACGGCGAATACCGTGAGCGGATTGTCATCTGAGCATCTGGTCGCAGACCATTACTCCTGCAAGATTGCCAGGTGACAGCCTGATGGATGCCCGCTGGCAAGGTTGAAGGCGGCTCTTTGGCTGGAGGGGCACCGCGGTGTGGAGTCCGGGGAAGCAGTGCGGCACCAACCATCAGATGCCAGAAATACCAGGGAGAGGATAGTATTGGTGCGAGCACTGGCCCTTTTGAGGATGTACAACGAGATTGTTGGAGGGGCACCGGGACGAACGGATATTCACTGCGTGAGAGTATGAAACCAACCCACATCGAGCATATTGGAATCGCGGTCAGGAGTCTTGCCGACGCCGTTCCGTTTTTCGAACGGCTTCTGGGGACTTCCTGTTATGCCGTCGAGGAAGTGGCAGACCAGAAGGTTAAGACGGCGTTTTTCCGGGTCGGACAGACCAAGATCGAGCTTCTCGAATCCACGGCCCCTGATGGGCCGATCGGGAAGTTTCTGGAAAAACGGGGCGAAGGGGTCCACCACATCGCGTTTGCCGTCGCGAAAGTCGGGGAGGCGCTGACGGTACTCGAGCAGTCCGGGGTACAGCTTATTGACATGCACCCCCGCCGGGGTGCGGAAGATCTCCAGATCGGGTTTCTCCATCCAAAGTCGACGCACGGCGTGTTGACCGAGCTGTGCGGGAAGGAATAGCCATGTCCACTGTTGCTGAGAAACTGCAGCTATTGAAGGAAAAAAACGCGCACATCAACCTCGGGGGGGGAAAGGAGAAGATCGAGGCGCAGCACAAAGCGGGTAAGATGACTGCCCATGAGCGCCTTCACCTCCTTTATGACAACGGGTTTTACGATGAGCTCTTCCGGTTTGTCACCCACAATGCCACGTCCTTTGGCATGGCGGGGAAAGACGTCCCCGCCGACGGCGTTGTGACAGGACTCGGGGCGATCCGGGGTCGCCTTGTGTATGCCTCCTCGCAGGATTTCACCGTGATGGGGGGAAGTGTCGGGTGGATGCATGCCCGGAAAATCTGTGAGGTGATGGATCTGGCGCTGAAGGCCGGCGCTCCGTACGTTGCCCTCAATGACAGTGGTGGCGCGCGTATTCAGGAGGGAGTCGATTCGCTCCGCGGGTACGGGCGCATTTTTTATTACAATACCCTTCTTTCCGGCGTGGTGCCGCAGATTGCCGTTGTCGCAGGGCCGTGTGCGGGAGGGGCGGCCTACTCGCCAGCGCTGATGGATTTTATCGTCATGGTCAAAGGAACCGGCAAGATGTTTATCGCCGGACCCGAAGTGATCAAGGAGGCGACCGGCGAAGTGATCTCCGCCGAGGATCTGGGTGGAGCGTATGCGCAGGCGTCGCACAGCGGGAACGTGCACTTCATCGCCCGCGACGATGCCGATGCAATCGAGATCACCCAGACCCTCTTGAGTTACCTGCCGAACAACAACACCGAGGATCCGCCGTCGACCGGCTCCGGAGAGCTGGCCATGATCGAGGACGCGGGGCTCAATGAGATCGTTCCGGATGACCCGGGCGATCCCTACGACATGTACGATATCCTCGGGCGGGTGTTCGATCCCGGTACGATGCTTGAGGTTCACAGCCATTACGCGCGGAACATGATCGTGAGTTTCGCCCGCCTGAACGGCCGCGTCGTGGGAATCGTCGCCAATCAGCCCGCGACAAATTTCGGCGCCATTGACATTGACGCATCGGACAAGGCGTCACGGTTTATCCGGTTCTGCAACGCGTTCAATATCCCTCTCGTTAGTTTCGTCGATGTACCCGGCTTCCTCCCCGGCATCGAGCAGGAGTTCGGCGGCATCATCCGCCACGGTGCGAAGATGCTCTTCTCGTTCTCCGCGGCCACTGTTCCAAAAGTGTCCATCGTGGTCCGAAAGGCATATGGCGGGGCATACCTTGCGATGTGTGCGAAGAGCCTCGGCGCCGATCGGGTTGCTGCCTGGCCGACGGCGGAAATTGCGGTCATGGGAGCCGAGGGGGCGGTGAACGTGCTGTATCGCGAAGAACTGAAAGGAGCCGCCGACGCAGCGGGGAAACGGCAGGCGTTGATCCACCGGTACCGGGAGGAATTCTCGACGCCCTATCTGGCTGCCGCTCGCGGCCTGGTGGACGCGGTCATCGAACCCAGGACCACGCGCGCGTATCTTTCTGTGGCGCTGGAATCGCTTCGGAACAAGCGCGACCTTCGCCCGCAGAAGAAGCACGGGCTCATTCCTTTGTGAGCCGGAGACGATACCTATGGAGAATTTCCTCGAGAGCGTGATTCTTCTGGTCGTGGGAATGGGAGGCGTCTTTGCCGCCCTCTTTCTTCTCGCCGGGATGATCTGGCTGTTCAAGGCAGCGGACGAACGACTGAATCGTCGTCGGATCCGCAAGTATTCTGAGGCGGTGGAAACAGCGCAAGGGGTCGAAGAGGTCAACGACGAGATCGTCGCAGTTCTCTCCGCAGCCGCAGTGTCCGCCCTGAAAAAAACTATTCGGGTCCGCCGGGGGCGTCCTTTTTGGCAACGTCATGTACCGCCTGACAGGCGGAAAGGTCAATCCCCTGATAGGGTCTGCGGGCGTCTCGGCGGTACCGATGGCCGCCCGGGTTTCGCACAACGTCGGTCAGGAATACAATCCACACAACTACCTGCTGATGCACGCGATGGGTCCGAACGTTGCCGGCGTTATCGGAACAGCCATTGCCGCGGGCGTTCTGCTGGCGATCCTCGGCTGAGGAGATCTGCATGATGTGGGACATCCTTGCTGCCCAACCGTTGCTTCTGCTTTTCGCAGTGATCGGTCTCGGGTACCTTGTCGGGAGCGTCCGCGTGTTCGGGTTTTCGCTCGGGCCTGCGGCGGTCCTGTTCGCAGGTCTCTTTTTTGGTGCCATTGATCCGCGGCTGCAAATTCCCGACCTGATTTATTTTTTCGGTTTGATTCTCTTCGTCTACACTCTGGGCCTTCAGGCCGGCCCTACGTTTTTTGCTTCCTTTGGCCCGCGTGCATTCCGTGCGAACCTGTTTGCCTTCGGCGTGATAGTTCTCGCGGCTCTTCTTGCGCTTGTCGGATCGCGAATGTTCGATCTCAATCCGGCCGCAGTGGCAGGAGTTTTTTGCGGGGCAATGACCAATACCCCCGCGCTCGCCGCGAGCGTGGAATCCATCCGCACGGTCCTCCAGCAACAGGGAGCCTCGGCGGATGTTCTTCGCCAGACCGTGAACGCCCCGGTGATCGGATACAGCGTCAGTTATCCCTTCGGTGTCATCGGTGTTCTGGTTGGCTTTGCACTTTTTGGAAGACTGTGGAAACGGCTCGGATTCCCGCAGAAGACCCCCGCAACACCGGAAGAGGCGGAGCATAGAGCATCGATTACGGCGCGAACCTACAGAATCGTCAATCCCGGCATGATAGGGAAGCCTGTCTCCTCAGTGTTCTCCCTTCACCGCGACCCGGGATTCGTTTTGAGCAGGATGCGACGGGGCGAAATCACGTCACTGGTGTACGGCGAGACGCTCCTTCAGGCCAACGATCTCGTGGTCGCCGTTGGTGATCCTGCCGCACAGGAACGGGCAAAAGTCCTGTTTGGTGAAGAATCCATTGCGCAGATACAGATGGAGAACCAGGAATTTGATTATCGGCGCATCGAGGTCTCCGACAAAAATGTGGTGGGGAAAACGATCTCTTCGTTGAAGCTGCAGGAAATGCTGGACGCCACGATTACACGCATTCGTCGCGGAGATGCAGACTTCGTTCCTGGTGGTGACACAATTCTGGAGAGGGGCGACCGGGTCAGGGTCATCACCTGGGCAGGCAACATCGACCGGATTGTAAAATTCTTCGGAGATTCCGTGCGCCAGGGGACCGAGATGGATTTCCTCTCGCTCTCCATCGGCATCGTGCTGGGAATTCTGCTTGGCATGATCCCGATTCCGCTCCCCGGAGGGACGACATTCACGCTGGGGTTTGCCGGAGGCCCCCTCGTGACGGCGCTGGTGTTTGGTCGATTGGCAAGGTCCGGCCCGATTACCTGGACGATGCCCTTTGCGGTGAATCTCTCCCTCCGTCAGGTGGGTCTGGTCCTATTCCTCGCAGGGATCGGTACGAAGGCCGGATTCGGTCTCCTTCCAACGCTTGCTCACGGAGGCTGGAAATTGATGGTCCTCGGAGGGGTCATTACTTCGTGCATCACGACGGTGGTTCTTGCCGTCGGCTCCCGACGACTTCACCTCTCCTATCCTGCTGCCATGGGAATGATGTCGGGGATCCAGACGCAACCGGCCTGTCTGGCATATGCTGTGGACAAGTCCTCAACCGACGTCCCGAACGTATGGTATGCCTCTGTGTACCCGCTTTCCATGATTGCCAAGATTCTTCTCGCCCAGATTCTCGTCAGCCGCCTCTTCTGACGGTCATCGAGGATCCTTTGTGTTGTCTTTCACTCCCTAATCCGGTATATTGGCCCGACTTTTCCACAACCATTGGGAGTTCTGTGTCTCCTTTGCACGCAGTTTTCCTCGGAATAATCCAGGGGTTGACGGAATTCCTCCCCATCAGCAGCACGGCACATCTGACGCTGGCGGGGAAACTCTTCGGTTTCGTCGATGCGAACAACCCTGCGGCGTGGACGGAATTCATCGCCGTCATGCAGCTGGGGACGCTCACAGCCGTGCTGGTCTATTTCCGGAAGGATCTTTTGCAGATGGCAGCCGCCTTGATCGGCGATGTGCGGTCGAACGGTCTAGCCATTCGATCCTACAGTGCACACAGCCGGATGGCCCTCTCCATCGTGCTCGGAACGTTGCCGGTGGCCGTAATCGGCTACGCTTTCAAGCATGCCATCGAGGGGATGCTGACGAAAACCACTATTGTCATCATCGGGAGTCTTGTGGGGCTTGCAGTTTTGCTCTGGGTCGCCGAGAAGATCTCTTCACGAACGCGGTCCCTGGAGCATCTGACCTGGAAGGATGCGTTTCTGATCGGCTGTGCACAGGCACTAGCATTGATTCCCGGGTCGTCGCGCTCGGGAACGACGATCACTGCAGCGCTCTTTCTGGGGTTTAACCGGACAGCGGCGGCTCGTTTCTCTTTTTTGCTGAGCATACCCGCTGTGCTGGCGAGCGGCATATTCGAGATGCTCCGGATCGACCGGACGGTGTTCACCCTGGGGACCGGGAACCTCATCATCGCCACCGTGTTATCGGGCCTTGCAGGGTACGCAGCCATCGCGTGGCTTCTGCGATTTCTTATGAAGCATTCGACAATGGTGTTCGTCTGGTATCGGTTCGTCCTGGGTATTCTGCTGGCCGTTCTTCTCCTCACGGGGTCGATGGTGCCGTAGGTTCCCGCACAGCGCATCATCGCTGGTCTTCCTCCCTCCTCTGTTGATTCCAGCGCATGGGTGACATTCCCGCATCCCCGCCCTCTGGCATTCATGTTTCCCATGTGTGGTGGTGACTATTGGCACATCTGGGGTCCCCTCCAGTATGGTATATTGTCCTACCAGAACAGAAGAGTCTCTTCCCATATGTCCCAGGGTCTCCACGATTTAGAAGATCGCGACGAATTGGAATCGCTTCCACCCCGCGAGCGTTTTCTCCGTGCCAAGGCGGATCACTTCCTTCGCAAGGCAGAAGAGTGCATTCAGATGGCTCGTTTCACCGCGGCGCGGCACTATATCGGCAGGGCCGAGGAATTGAATCCGGAGAACGCGGGCGGTAAGGCCCTCCAGTCGATCATCGACCAACACCTATTTGAAACCCAGCACAGGGGGAACGGGGTGTCGAACGGCAGCGGGACTAATGGGACGAAGCGGCGCCGTTCGGAATTGGTGTTGCTGGTAGATCAGGACGAACAGCTTCTTACCGGCATGGGTGAGGCGTTGCGCAAATACGGTTTCCAGGTGCTCGGCGCCATCAATTACGACGAAGCGGTGGAGACGATGTCGCTGATTACTCCCGATGTGGTTGTGTCGGAAGTGAACTTCGAAAACGGTCCCCGTGGCTTCGATCTGTTTCAATGGATGAAAAACAACCTCACGAGCCGCTCCATCCCATTCCTATTTCTGGCCTCCCGCATTGATCGCGACACTCTGATTGCAGGGAAGCGCTTCGGCGTCGACGATTTCCTCCAAAAACCTGTAGATGAGGGGGTGGTCAGCGCATCGATCCTGAATTGCCTTGCCAGACGGCGTCCTGCGCTCCTTTCCGCCTGATCCGCACCCGTCGCTGTTTCTTGCTTTTCCTGGGGCATCTCCTTACCTTTTTGCGGACATCGCAAGCCTCCCATGTCCCAGCTCATTGTCAATGAAATCTTCCACAGCATCCAGGGTGAGTCAAGCAGGGCAGGACTCCCTTGTGTCTTTGTCCGCCTGACTTCCTGCAATCTCCGTTGCACGTATTGTGACACTGTGCATGCCTTTGACGAGGGGCTACCCAGGAGTGTGGAAGAGATTCTGGGCGAGGTTCGTTCCTATTGTTGCCCCCTGGTGGAAATCACTGGCGGGGAGCCGCTCCTTCAGGAACCCGTCCATGAACTGATGTCCCGGCTCTGCGACGGGGGGTTCGAAGTTCTACTTGAAACGGGGGGGAGCATCGACATTGGCCGTGTGGATCCACGGGTCCGGCGGATTATCGACTTTAAATGTCCGGGGAGTGGAATGGAGATATGGAACCGTTGGGCAAACGTCGACCATCTCCGATTCACGGACGAAGTGAAGTTCGTTGTGGGGGGCCGTGAGGATTTCGATTGGGCTGTGGCGATGGTCCGGGAGTTCCAGATCGACCGGCGCGCGCCGGTTCTTTTTTCCCCGGTTTTCGGACACGTGGAGCCGATCCGGCTCGCGGAATGGATCCTTGGAGTCGGCGTCCATGCCCGCTTACAGCTCCAGCTCCACAAGTACATCTGGCATCCGGAAGTGCGGGGGGTGTGATGAGCCTTCCGCGTGCTGTGGTTCTTGTCAGCGGGGGGATGGACAGTTGCGTCACCGCCGCGATCGCGCGGCAGGCATTCGAACCTGCGTTTCTCCACCTGAACTACGGCCAGCGCACCGAATCGCGTGAGCTTCAGGCGTTTCAGGACATTGCCGATTATTACGGTGTCGAGCGGCGGTTGATCGCGTCGATGGAGCATCTGGCGAAGGTCGGCGGGTCAAGCCTGACCGATCCGGCCCTGCCGGTTACGGTGGCGGGGATGGCCGGTCCGGGCATCCCGGCGACCTACGTTCCCTTTCGCAATGCGAATATGCTTTCGGTGGGGGTGAGCTGGGCGGAGGTGATCGGAGCCGGTCCGGTCTTCATCGGGGCAGTGGAGGAGGATTCTTCGGGGTATCCTGACTGTCGCCGGGAGTTTTACGAGGCTTTCAACGTAGTCATTGAGCGGGGCACGAGACCCGGAAGCGGCATCAGGGTTCTCACACCGGTGATCGGCATGTCGAAGAAAGAGATTGTGCGCAAAGGGGTGGAGCTCGGGGCGCCTCTGCATCTGACGTGGTCCTGCTACAAGAACGAAGACGCAGCGTGCGGAGAGTGTGACAGCTGTGCGTTGCGCCTTCGTGCTTTCGAGCAGGCAGGAATCGTTGATCCGATCCCGTATTACGGCAGGCCTCACTATCGTTAGCCACTGTGGGAAGGAAGAGCGTTATGGAACATGTCAAAGAGAGCATGTTGCAGCTGATTGTCCAGACCTCCACAAACCTCCCTCCCGACGTGCGCCGTGCGATTAAGGGCGCGATGGAGCGGGAAACGCCGGGAAGTCAGGCGATGCTGGCGCTGGAGATGATCGCCCTGAATACCGACATGGCGTGTGACGGCGACGCGCCGATCTGCCAGGACACGGGCATGCCGACGTTTGAGATCAGGACGCCGGCCGGGACGAACCAGATGATGATGGCGGAGCGGATCCGCGAAGCGATTGCCGAGGCCACCAAACAGGGGAAACTCCGCCCCAATGCTGTGAACTCGATCACAGGGAAGAACAGCGGCGACAATCTGGGGGAGGGGACACCGGTCATCCACTTCCACCAGTGGGAGAATGAGCAGGAGATCGAGGTGCGTCTCCTGTTGAAGGGGGGCGGGTGCGAGAACAAGAATATCCAGTACTCGGTACCGGTTGTGCTGGAAGGGCTCGGTCGTGCGGACCGGAATCTGGAAGGGGTTCGGAAGTGCATCCTCCATGCGGTCTGGCAGGCGCAGGGGCACGGGTGCAGCATCGGCGCGATCGGGGTTGCGATCGGGGCCGATCGCGCCAACGGCTATGCCCTGGCAAAAATGCAGTTGTTCCGTCCGCTGGATGACATCAACACGGATCCGGAACTGGCGAAACTCGAGGCGTACGTTGTGGAAAACGCCAACAAGCTCGGGATCGGGACGATGGGCTTCGGGGGGCAATCCACGCTCATCGGCTGCAAGATCGGGGCGTACCATCGCCTTCCCGCGAGTTTCTTCGTCTCGGTGGCGTACGACTGCTGGGCGTTCCGGCGTCTCGGCGTCATCCTGGATGCGAAGAGTGGCGCAATCAAGCGGTGGCTCTATCGCGACGACACTCCTGCCATTCGCATGGCGCGGAGTGAAGCGCTCCCGCTCACCGGTCGTGAAGTGTCTCTGACGACTCCGATCTCCGATGAGCAGATCCGCAGCCTGAAGGTCGGAGACGTGGTTCTTTTGAACGGTCTCGTTCACACCGGCCGCGACATGATTCACCACCACCTGAGCTCTCACGAAGCGCCGGTGGACCTCCGCGGCTCGGTGATCTACCACTGTGGTCCGGTCGCCCTCAAAAAGGGAGAGAGGTGGTTCATTAATGCCGCCGGTCCCACGACCAGCTCGCGGGAGGAGCCGTACCAGGCGGATGTGATCCGCAGGTTCGGCCTTCGCGGGGTGATCGGCAAAGGAGGGATGGGTGCGAAGACGCTCGCGGCGCTCAAAGAGCACGGTGCGGTCTATTTCAACGCGATCGGCGGCGCCGCCCAATACTATGCGAAATGCATTACCGAGGTCGAAGGCGTCGACTTCCTCGACTTCGGAATTCCTGAGGCGATGTGGCACCTGCGCGTAAGAGATTTCCCGGCCATCGTCACCATGGACGCACACAGCAACAGTCTCCACGCGGACGTCGAGAAAGCGTCGGCGGAAAAACTCGCGCAGTTTGCCGGGCCGGCCACGCTCTGACACCGTCCATCGTCTCCATCGACATTCATCCGGGCTTTCACCCATCCCGCCAGGGGAGCTGAAAGCCCACTATCGTCTCCGAACAGCCATGCGCAGCGATCTCAAGTTGAACGACGTTCCCCCCATCGCCTCGGTGCAGGAGATGGTTCTTCATTCGGCGAGGACTTTCGGCGAGAAGATTGCTCTCGAGGATCTCAAAGAGACGCCGATCCCGAAACTCACATTTGCGGGACTCCTCCGTCACATCCTGAAGTTCGGCACCGCATTGCGGCGCCTTGGGCTGAAGGAAGGAAGCCATATCGCGGTCATCGGCGAGAACCGCGTCCAGTGGAGTCTGTCGTATCTCACCGGGATGTGCTTCAAGTACGTGCTCTGTCCGATTGACAAGGGGCTGACGATCAACGAGGTACTGAATATTCTCCATGAATCGGATGCCGTCGGGGTCATCTACTCCGACACCTTTGAACCAATCCTGGAGGAGCGGCGGACCTCGATGAAGAAGTTGAAGTATTACATCAACATGGACCTGCAGGCGAAGAAGGGAAAGACGCTGTCGATGGTGGAGCTTATCGAGAGGAGTGTGGGCTGCGAGGTGGATGATCTTCCGTGCATCGACCCGGAGGCGCTGGCGGAGATCATTTTTACGTCAGGATCCCTCGGCAGGGCCAAGGGAGTGATGTTGAGCCAGCGGAATATCGCGGCAAACCTCATGGCGATGACCTCAATGCTGGCGGTGTTCCCCACGGACAGGTTCCTGTCCATTCTGCCGATGCATCACTCGTACGAATGCACGTGTGGGATGCTCTGCCCGCTGTATATGGGTGCGTCGGTGCATTATGCGCGCTCGTTGAAAACCGTGGTGGAAGACCTTCAGGCTTCGCACGCGACGATGCTGCTGGGCGTCCCACTCCTGTATGACAAGATGTTCAAACGGATTTACAAATCGATCCAGGAAAAGAAGCTTGTGGCGGTCCTTATGGGTCCGTTGATCAAGGCGACCGACCTGATGGAGAGGGTCGGGTGGAAGGGATCCAAGCGGGCTGTCTTCAAAGAGATCCACGAGCGTTTCGGTGGGCACATTCGTGTCTTCATTGCCGGGGGTGCGGCGCAGGATCCGATGGTGGCGCGCGGGTTGCGGGAGTTCGGCTTCAACTTCGTCCAGGGATACGGGCTCACGGAGACCTCCCCGATTCTTGCCCTGAACCGCCTGGATGCCTTCAAAGATGATGCCGCGGGCATGCCCCTCCCGGGCGTAACCTTGCGGATCCACGACCCGAACCATGACGGGGTGGGCGAGATATGGGCGAAGGGGGCGAACATCATGATGGGGTATTACAAGAACCCGGAAGCGACAGGGAATACGTTTGAGGATGGATGGTTCAAAACGGGGGATCTCGGGTTCCGGGATGAGGACGGCTTTCTCCACATCGCCGGACGCAAGAAGAACGTCATCATCTCCAAGCGGGGCGAAAACGTCTATCCGGAAGAAATCGAAGATCTCCTCAAGCGGAGCCCATTCATATTGGAGTGCATGGTCTACGGAGAAGAGGACCAGAAACACGGCGAGGTGATTGCGGCACTGATCCTGCCGGACGCGGAAGCGTTCATCGAGCTCTCGGAGACGAAGGACATCCCCATCACCAATGAGCTCATGAAGGAGACGGTGGCGAAGGAGATTGCGAAGGTGAACCGCCAGGTCTCTTCCTACAAGCAGATCGTGAGGTTCCACCTCCGTGACAGGGAATTCGAAAAGACCACGACACAGAAGGTGAAACGGTACCTCGTAAAAAAAGATTGACGTGGAGTGCTTGAAAACGCAAAATTACGACACCCATATTCGCATCGTCCCGATGTATCATCATCCTCTGGTCTTCCTGATCATCGTCACGTTCATCGGGTCGTCCGTCAATTCCTTTTGCCTCGCCGGGGAACCACGATAGGACGTACAGCGCTTCGTTAATCGTTGTACTGCATGCCATTCTCATGCTGCTCTTTGTTGTCACGTCGAGCCTTGCAGTGAAGGTACAGGACCGCGCGATCCGTGCGGAAGAGCAACTGCGGCATTATTTTCTGATGCGAAAACCGCTCGACGCCCGTCTGGCGCTGCGTCAAATCATCGATCTTCGCTGAGGATCGGCATGTGGGTCATGCAGGCCTCCCTGTGCGCGCTGCCGTCGGCGGACAGCGCTGGCTGCGCGGTACATCAACCGGCGCGGCAATGAGCGTGACAGCAGCGCAGCCATTTTGTATCGCAGCCCCGGAATCGAAACAACCTTCCCTCTCTTCAGATCCCTCAGCGACGTATCGACGACCTCGTCGGCGCTCATGAATCCCCTGAAGAATTCTGCCGTGGTATCATACCCCAGCCTTTGATGAAAGTCGCTGATGGTGAAGCCCGGGCAGAGGGCTTGCACGCGGATGCCGGAGCCCTGGAGTTCGATGTGGAGCGACTCCGTGAGGTTTGTGAGGCAAGCTTTCGTGGCGCCATAGGTGGCGCTGCCGGGTCCGACCACAAACCCTGCGACCGACGAGACATTGATGATCGACCCGCCGCCCCGCGCGCGCATCACGGGGATTGCTGCATGCATGAGCCGAAGGGGAGCGACGATATGGACGTCCACCAGCCGTTGCTGTCTGTCGCGATCCTCATGTTCGAAGAAACGGAGTGTAGAGTAGCCCGCGTTGTTCACGAGCATAGAGAGCGCGGGAGTTTCCGGGATGATCTCTTCGAGCTTGCGCACGCCGGCCGGATCCGAAAGCTCGGCGAGGATGATGCGGATGTTGGTACCGTACGCGGCGGTGAGTTCATCCCGCAGTTGCGACAGGAGCGCTTCGCGACGACCATGGAGCAGGAGATCGTATCCGTCGCGCGCCAGCCTGCGGGCGAAGGCGGCGCCGATGCCTGAAGAAGCGCCGGTGATCAGGGCGATGCCAGGGTTGGGGGTCATTGTTTTGTTGCCTATCGTACGAGAAGCATTTTCCGTGTGACCGATGCGTCTTCCGTGATCAGCCGGCAGAGGTAGATGCCGGTAGGAGCCGGGACGCCCCGTGCAGTTTTCCCTTCCCACCGTATGCTCTGTGTCCCAGCTTCGGCGACGCCTTCCCAGACTGTGGCGATCTCTTCCCCCAGTAGCGAATAGACTCTCAGCGCGATTCTCTCCCGGCGCGGGAGTGCGAATTCTATAGTGGTTCCCGCGTTGAACGGGTTAGGGTAGTTCTGGGAGAGCTCGGGCGAAAGGGGGATGCCTCCATCCGGCGGGGCAATATCTTTCAGGATCCAGTTACCGGGATCGAACTCCATTCGGTCGGGACGGGAGGAGAAGTGGAACCTGAATTCCTGACCGTCTGCCGTGTGCATGACGGTAACGCTTGTGTCGAGGTTGGCTCCCTCGAATCGGAAATCGACCGGCATGGTGAAGAACATGGGGGACTGCGTTCGTGTCGTTTGCCGCAGCGTGACGGTTGCCGTCCACCCGAGACTATCTTTTGCCGCTGACCAGCCGGGCCGGTACGTCGGATATTTTTCGCCGAACACCCACTGGTCGAAGAAATATCCGAGCGATTTTCCGGCAACCGCCTCACAGACGCCCTGGAAGTCCCTCGTTGAGGCGGTCCTGAACCTGTAGCGTGGGTCGGCTACATACGCACGCAGGGATCGGAAGAAGAGGGTGTCGCCGAGGACGTGCCTCAGCATGTGGAGAACGCCGCCCCCTTTTGCGTAGACCCGCGCGCCTGCAAAGAGATTCCGCACATCCGAGGTATCCTGCACAAAGAGGGGGCCGGTGGCGTTGCGAGCCGCCTGCATCTGTCCGGCCATGAAAGCGCGATATTCGTCCACGCCGTATCTCCCCTCGAGGTAGAGCCCTTCCGCATACGTGGCAAATCCTTCGTTCAGCCAGAGGTCCGGCCAGACTTGGCAGGTGATCAGATCCCCGAACCATTGATGCGCGAGCTCATGGGCGATCGTGTTCTCATTAAACGTCGTGGTAGATGTCATCGTCTGGTGTTCCATGGCCCCACCGCTCCCGAATTCGGCATGTCCGTACTTCTCCTTCAGGAAGGGATAAGGGCCGAAGCGGTTCGAGAAGATGTCCAGCATGGAGATGATTTTCGGAAGTTCGGCAAGTGCTTCGGGGAGACTCCGTGGAAGAACGTAATTGAGGATTGCCATGGAATCCGTTGGTGAGTACCGGTACCAGTTCGTGAACTGAGCGAACGCGCCGATCGTGATCGAGACGAGGTATGGGGCGATCGGGTAGCGCTCCGCCCAATAGTGGGTGCGTGTCCCGTTCGCGTTCGCAATGACCGAGACCAGGCGTCCATTGGATCCGACGATGAGCGACGCATCGCACGTTACGCGGATGTCCACGGAATCTGCCTTATCCTGAGGGTGGTCTTTGCACGGCCACCAATCCCGCGCGCCGTACGGTTCGCTCAGCGTCCAGATCCAGGGTTTCCCGTCGTTCTGCCCGAATACGAAACTCCCGAAGCCGGTCGATGGTGGCAACCCATGATAGGTGATTTCGCTGGACACCATCTCCCCGCGGTGGTAGGTGCGGTCGAGAGCGATACCGAGAGCTGAGGGGAAACGGATTGTCGCCACACGTTTTCCGCCGACGCGGACCGAGTCGACGGTCAGGGAACCGGTGAGATCGAGGACGATTATTGAAAGGGTGTCGACCAGACTCATTGCCTGCACGCCTGCGCGGCCGGTAATCAGGGGCGGCGCGGAGGAGATCGTAAGGTCGAGCTCGTAGTGGATGACATCTATCGAGGCGCTTCCGGCGCTCATGGTGGCCGGCAAAGACCCCGCGGCGAGGATGCTACCTTTGCGGTTGCACGTGGACCCGCTCTCTGCTGTGCGCCAGAGCTGCGCCTGACAGGTCGCGGCAGCAATCAGGCCGAGCAGTATGGAGCAGAAGGCGCGCATTGCAGGAGAAAGATACTCAGAAGGGGAGGGACGTGCAAATGCGATTGATTTTCTCGGAATCTGTTGGTAGTATTGTGTCCACACAATGCAACGAAAGGAAACCAGCCATATGTTCTCCAGGGCAGTTCTCGAAGCGCTCAATGACCAGATCAAACTCGAATTCAGTTCCGCCTATGTGTACCTTGCCATGTCCGCACATTGTGAGGCCGAAAACCTCCCCGGTTTTGCCAAGTGGCTTCGGGTTCAGTGGGAGGAAGAGCTCGAACACGCGTTGAAGTTCTTCAGCTATGTGCACGAGCGGGGCGGCCAGGTAACGCTCCAGGGGATCGACAAACCGGCGGCGAAGTGGAAATCGCCGGCGGATGTCTTCGACCATGTTCTTGCCCACGAGCAGAAAGTGACCGCTTCAATTCACAAGCTGTTCGAGGTAGCAA
>Ga0326726_10000809_pt1 | contig 28615 bp, 23 predicted proteins | sample MHFenrmetagenome_2_FD_207603 | JGI IMG/M metagenome (GOLD analysis project Ga0326726, IMG submission 207603) | Lab enriched peat soil microbial communities from Michigan Hollow, Ithaca, NY, United States - MHF15MN | ecosystem: Environmental > Terrestrial > Soil > Wetlands > Peat | place: USA... | reverse complement strand
CGGGCTCTACGACCAGAGGGGGATCGAGGATTCGGGGGCCTACGACAAGGTCGTCGGCTACGTCACCGGGATCAAGGAGCCTCTCCTCGAGTTCCTCCGGGAGGTCGCTCCCAAGACGATCGGGATCAACTATTCCCAGACGAGCGAGATCTGCGACGGGCTGACCCACGGCATGTTCCTGACGCTCCGGGAGATCCTGGCCGAGGCCGGGCTGGCCGACCGCCTGGTGGCGGCCGAAAAGGTCGTCTCGGCGCTCCGGGAACGCAAGTCGGCGGCCGAGATCGGATGGATGAAGCAGGCGGTCCGGGCGACCGAGGACGTCTTCGATCTCGTCGGCCGCTTCATCGCCCCGGGCAGGACCGAGAGCGAGATCGCGGCCTTCATCCTGGCCGAGGCCGGGCGGCGGTGCCTGCCGACCGCTTGGGGCCAGGCCACCTGCCCGGCCGTCTTCACCGGTCCGGACACGGCCCAGGCGCACTACTCGCCGACCGGCCGGACCGTGGCGCCCGGGCACGTTCTCAACATGGACTTCGGCGTCAAGGTCGAGGGCTATTGCTCGGACATGCAGCGGACGTTCTATGTCCTGGCGCCGGGCGAAACGGAGGCCCCGGCCGAGGTCCGGAACGGCTTCCAAACGATCGTCCGGGCGGTCGAAGAATCGAAGCGGGCGATCCGGCCCGGCGTCGAGGGCCGGGCCGTCGACGCCGTGGCCCGTTCGATCATCGTCGAGGCCGGCTACGCGGAGTTCCCGCACGCCCTGGGGCACCAGGTCGGGCGATTCGCCCACGACGGCACGGCGCTGCTCGGCCCGGCCTGGGAGAAGTACGCCCGGAAGCCCTTCCAGAAGCTCGAGGAAGGCATGGTATTCACCATCGAGCCGCGGCTGACCGTGGCCGGCCGCGGCGTCGTCACCATCGAGGAGATGGTCGTCGTCACAAAGACCGGCGCCGAATGGCTCGGGCGCCCGCAGAAAGAGCTCGTGCTCATCGGCTAAAGGAAGCGGGGCGAGCGCATGATAGACCGGGCCCCGGGGCTTCGGAAGCTGGCCAGGGTCCTGCTCCCTGTCGCGGCGGCCGTTTTCGTTGTTTCGTTCTTCACCCGATATCGCCTGCCGGAGCCTGCGGACATCCTCGCGCCGCTCAAGGAAGATCCCGTCCAGAGCGCGGACCGCTTGCCCGAGCCGTTCGAGGTCACGCGCAAGAACGTGACCTACACCGTGACCCCGCTCGCGAGCTACGAGCTCTGGGGCCTCATCGTGTCGTACCATCATTCGGCCTCGTTCATCGACATCTCCCACAGGCAGTGGAACGACTTCCTGAACACCAAGGACGTCTGCGTCATCTGGGGCCGGAACGTCGAGACCGGCGTTTACCAGCGCATGACCTTCCGGAACCGCGACTTCACCTGCTACTTCAGCTATCCCGACCGGGAGACGGGCGAGCTGTTCGTCGAAAGCGCGCTCTCGAACAACCATCTGCTCCCGGCCGATACGCTGGTCGGGGACGCGGTCCTCAAGGCCCGCACGGGCGACCAGGTCCACTTCAAGGGCTGGCTCGTCTCGTACGGCATCACGGGGGCCCCCTATGCCCGGCGTTCGAGCCTGAGCCGCCTGGACCGGGGCAACGGCGCCTGCGAGGTCGTCTACGTCGACGAGTTCGAGATCCTGCGGCCGGCCAACACGGCCTGGCGCGCGCTGCACACGTTCTCGCTGGTCATCGGCGCGCTCTCTCTCGTCGCTCTCGTCTTCGCTTGAACGGAGGCCGGGCAAGAGGCCATCCGCCCGGCCGGATTGACGCCGGAAGCCGGTTTGGTCTAGATTCCCCGATGATGTCGACGCGGCACGCCTCCATACGAGATCAGGACTCCCTGGGTCTCAGGATCTTCGGGATCATGGTCCTGATCGGCGTGGCGGCCTGCTCGCCGGGTCCGGCCGTCCGCGCCGCCCGGCCGGCCGTCGAGGCCAGTCCCTGCAGCCGGTCGTTCGTCTTCGTCGATCATGGCCGGCCCGCCGCCCGGATCGAGATCCCGGAAGGCTCGGGGGAGGCGGCCCGGCGCGCCGCGGACATCCTCCAGACCTCCATCTTCAAGATGACGGGCGTCGATCTGCCTGTGCTAAGCGTCAAGACGCCCGATAAGCCAGGGGCTGTCGTTCTGGGCTTCCCTCCGAGCGACCTGCCGCCCGTGATCGGGCCGTCCCTGGCCTCGCTCCGTCCCGACGGCTTCGCCATCGCCACGTCCCAGGGCAACCTCTATGTCGCCGGCGGCGCCGGCCGGGGCCTCGTCTATGGCGTCGTCCACATCCTGGAGAAGTATTACGGCTGCCGCCGCTACAGTCCGGCCGCCGAGCTCTTCCCCCGTCGCGACGACCTGGCGCTCGGCTGCCTGTTCGAATCCGACAATCCCGTGAACGACGTTCGCATCGTCCACGGCGAGTTCGCCCTCGATCCGGACTACCGGGACTGGATGCGGCTCCACATCCAGGCGGACCTCTACGGCGAGGGCTACTACGTTCACACATTCCAGCGGCTCCTCCCCTGGCAGACCTATTTCGCCGCCCACCCCGAGTACTTCGCCCTGGTGAACGGCCGGCGGGTCATCGACCAGCCCTGCCTCTCCCGGCCCGAGGTCTTCGACATCGTCGCGGCCAAGCTCCGCCAGGAGATGGCCGCCCAGCCCGACAGGGCGATCTGGTCGGTCAGCCAGAACGACAACTCTACGTACTGCCAGTGCCCGGAATGTCAAAAGGCCATGGCCGAGGAGAGTTCGCCGGCCGGGCCCATCCTGCGGTTCGTCAACCGCATGGCGGCCCTCTTCCCGGACAAGACGATCTCCACGCTGGCCTACCAGTTCTCGCGGCCGGCCCCCCGCCTGACCAAGCCGGCGCCCAACGTCGAGATCATGCTCTGCACGATCGAGCTCAACCGCAGCCGGCCCATCGCCGACGATCCGTCGAGCGCCTCGTTCGTCCAGGACATCGCCGACTGGAGCCGCATCTGCTCGAACCTCTACCTCTGGGACTACACGGTCAACTTCTCGCACCAGGTCGCCCCGTTCCCGAATCTCCAAGTCCTCCAGCCCAATATCCGGTTCTTCGTCGACCACGGCGTCCGCAAGCACTTCCAGCAGACGAACACGGGCCCCGGCCACGAGACGAGCGAGCTGAAGTCCTATCTTCTGGCCAGGCTCCTCTGGAACCCCGCCGCGAACGCCGACGCGATCATCGACGAATTCCTCGACGGCTATTATGGCCCGGCCGGCCCATACCTCCGCCGGTACATCGACGCGCTCCGCCGGGCGCTCGAGCGCTCCGGGGCGAAGCTCGACATCTACGAGCCGCCGGCCGTCCACGCCGCGGATCACCTGTCGGCCGCCGATGTCGCCCTTTACGACAAGCTCTTTGACCGGGCCGAGGCCGCCGTGGCCCGCGATCCCGACCGGCTCACCCGGGTCCGGACCGCCCGGCTGCCGCTGATGTACGCCAAGATCGAGATCGGCAAGGCCGACATGTTTGGGCCGCGCGGCTTCTACGCCGATAAGGGCGGCCGCTTCGTGCCCAAACCGGCCATGGCCGGCCTGATCGACGATTTCTATAACCGCTGCCGGGCCGGCGGCGTCCGAACCCTGAACGAATCGGGGCTGACGCCCGAGGCCTATCGGGAGGGAGTCCGCCGGTTCATCGACGTCCAGATCGAGGGCAATTGGGCCTTTCGCCGGCCCGTCGCGGCCGATCCCCCGCCGTCGCCTAAATATGCCGGCGGCGACATGGCCGTGCTGACCAACGGCGTCCGGGGCGCCAGCGACTTCAAGGTCCATTGGCTGGGTTGGGAGGGCGTCGACGTCACGTTGACGCTCGACCTCGGCCGGGCCCGCCCGGTCAAAGAGATCTCGATCAGCACGCTGTCCGATTTCCGCAGCTGGATCCTCCATCCGGACCGCGTGGCCTGCGCCGTGTCCGGCGACGGCGTCTCTTATCGCGATCTCGACGCTCGCTTGGCCGCCGGGGATCATCGCGGCGAGGAAACGGTCCGCGTCGACCGTTGGACGGACGGCCTGGCGGGGCCGGAAGGCGCCGGAGCCGTCCGCTTCGTCCGTTTCCGGATCGAGGACACCAAGCGCCTGCCCGACTGGCACGTCTCGGCCGGCGGGCTGTCGTGGGTTTTCGTCGACGAGATCGTTGTCCGCTAGGCGCCGCCGCCTTCATCGCGCCCTTCACCTCGCGGCTTTCGTCCCTCGGGAACCGGGCCCTGCTGCCGCCCGATCGGGCCCTGGCGTTCTACAATACCCACACGGCCGAATCGGCCGCGGTCGAATTCTGCCGGGCGGGGGTGCTTGTGCCCTTGTCGCTCGAGGCGATCAACCACATCCTCCGTGATACCTGGACCGGGGAGGTCAAGGAGATCGACGTCGGCCCCGTCCGGACCTGGTAAGCCGGATCAGGACGTCGACGCCGCAGCTTTCTCCTGCAAGGCCTTGAGCAGGGCCGCGTCCCGGAGATAAACGTCCTCCCGGAACTGGATCAAGTCATCATCACCGAGCCAGGCCGTCCAATAGAGGACGTGGACGTTCAATGGCTTGGGGACCGGGATGTCGATCGTCTCCCCCGCGTCGATGGCCGCGAGGATCTTGTCCCGCGGCCAGTCGGGGTCGTCGCGCAGGATATAGGCGACGAGATCGAGCGCTTTCTCGACCCGGATGCAGCCCGAGCTGAAATCGCGGACCGCGCGGAGGAATAGGCCATGGGCCGGGGTATCGTGCATGTAGACGTCGAACGGATTCGGGAAAGTGACGACCAGGCGGCCCAGGGCGTTCAGCGGTCCCGGGTCCTGGCTGAATTTGTAGGTCAGGTTATCCTCGGTGATCCGGGCCCAATCGATCGATGCCGGATCGAGTTCCGAGGCGCCGTCCACCCAGCTGGCAAAAACGCGGAACCCCATTTTTCGGAGATAACCCGGGTCCTCCTTGATGTGGGGCAGGATGTCCTCGCGGGCCAGCTTCGGCGGGACGTTCCACGACGGGTCGATGGTGACGCGGGTGATCCGGCTGCTGAATTCGGGGGTCTGGCGATAGGCCTTGCCGACGATGGCGTTCATGGACAGCACCGGGCGTCCGGCCTCGATCACCCAGACGAAGTAGCCGGCGATGTTCACGAGGACGTAGCGGTCGCCGAGGTCCTCCGTGACCCAGCGCCAGCGCTCGAGGTTGGCCCTGATCTGCGTCAGGCGCCCGGAGGCCGAGACGTTCAGGCTCACCTCCGTGTCCACCCCGACGACGCCGTCGGGATCGAGCCCGTGGCGGAGCTGGAACGACTTGACCGCCGCTTCAAGGCGGCCGTCGAAGAGATCCGGATCGTCGGCCGGCGCCGAGGGGAGGGCCTCGGGCAGCTCGCCCATGGCCTCGAGCGTCTTCCGCAAGGCCTCGACACGGGGGCCCCGGTCTCTCTTGATGAGCTTTGGCCCCGCCGGAAAAGCCGGCCAGCCGCCGGCGCGGATCTGGGCCCGGCATCTGGCGCAAGCGGTCCGAAGACCGGTGTACTGGGGAGAGCCGGGGCGCAGCGAATCCAGGGCCCCGGGGATGTCGTTCGCGGCCAGGCCCTTTTCCAGGGCCGCGGCCAGGTCTTCGACGCGGCCCTTGATGTGCCAGTCGGAGTGGAAGGTCGCGGGATCGACTTGGCCGTGCAGAAGGTGCGAGCCGCAGAGCAGGAACCCGTCAGTCAGGAGCATCTCCAGATCGGCCAGGTCCTCGGCCCGGGCCTGGGGAGGAGTCCTTTGGGCCGCCCGGTCGATCGTGCCGAGGAGCTCGACGATGGCCGCCCGGTGGTAGTTCTCCGGGTCGAGGCCGTCGTCAATCACGAGGGCCAGGGCGGCGACGAAGGCGCGGGCGTTGCCGAGCTCGAGAGCGTCGTCGATCCAAGCCGGACGAAGATCTCGCTTGCGGTAGAAGCCGGGGAGAACATCGGAGCCGCAGATCCGGTCGGTGCGGCACAGGACCGGGCCGGGCGTTCCCGCCGGTCCGATCCGCTTCTCCAGCGCCGCCCGGGCCATCTCGGTCGGAGGGACGACCTCGGTCCGGGGACGTGCGCACGCGGCCGCGATGAGGCTCGCGAGCCCGCAGACGGCCGCAAGCGCGACAAAACGACGGCGAAACTTCTTATCTTTCATGATCACCCGCCCGAAACCATTCTACCCGGAGGAGGCTGGATTTTCCACCTGGCCGGCCCGGCGCGAAGTCCCGATCAGGAGATGAACGGGATCGTCTGCGGGCCTTCGGGCATGACGCAGATCGACGCGCCGCGGCCGTACCTGTCGAGAAGAGCCGCGATCGTCTCTTCGACGCGGCGGCACGGCCGGAGAAGGGCACCGCGGATCTGATCGTCCGTCAGGCCGTCGGACCTGACGTAGACGTCGGCCTTGGACTGCACGAGGGCCTGGACGTGGGCCTGCCACTGGTCCTGCTCGAGAAAGCCGGGCGCGCAGATCTTGGCCAGGAGCTCCTGCGGGTCGCGCGACTCGCACAGGATCCGGCCGTAGAGCCCGTGCTCGGGGATGCCGTCCCAGCAGCTGGCGGCGATGATGATCGACCCCCCGGGCCTGACGATCGGGTCGGCGGCCCGCAGGCCCTTGACCGACTGATAGAGGTTGAGGTCGAGGGGATAGCCGGAGTTGGTCGTGACGACGATATCGAAGGGCCGGCCGACGGCGACCATGGCCGAGCTCTTGACGAAGGCGCAGCCCGCCGCGTGGGCCCGGTCGAGGTCGCCGGCGAAGACGCCGGTCACCGCCTTGTCCCGGTTGAGGGTCACGTTGAGGAGGAAGAGACGGCCGGCCTGGCCGGCGACCTCGCGGACCTCCTCCCAGATCGGGTTGCCCCGGGTGGCGCCCCAGATGGCCCGGGGGTGGCCGACCATGACGGCGTCGTGATTGCCCAGGACCGTGCGCTGGCCGGCCATGCCGGGCATGATCGCCTTGCCGCCGCCCGAGAAACCGGCGAAGAGGTGTGGCTCGATGAAGCCGGTCAGGACCTTCAGGTCGCAGCGCATGAGCTCCGCGTTGAGCCAGGTCTCATGGCCCTTCGAAGTCACCCCGACGCGGACCTGCGTCGCCGGATCGAAGGTGTCGTTCTGGACGATGCGGCGCCGCTCGAAGATCCCGTCGCCCAGCATGGCTCTCAGCTCGGCTTCGGTGTTCGGCCGGTGCGTGCCCAGGGCATTGAAGAGCGTCACCTCGACGTCGGGAACGGCGTCAAGGACCTCGAGTACGGCCGGGAGGAGCAAGGTGTTCGGGGCCGGCCGGGTGATGTCGCTGAAAACGACCCCGACGCGCATCCCCGGCTTGACGATCTCCCGAAGCGGCGGCGAGCCGATGGGCGCTTCGAGGGCGGCCCGGACGGCGCCGGCCGGATCCGCGAGGGCGGGGACGAACTTGGGCTCGACGACCGTGACGTTGAGAGGATCGGGAAGCTCGAGCGGCAGGCCGGTCTTCCCGTAAGCAAGCGTGACGCGCATAAGGAGCTATTCTACATCAAAATGGGGATATGTACTCCTTGGGCTGTGTCCCCCGGGCGGCAGGAGATCGGGGACACTCTCCGTGGCCGGACAGGTCCCCTATTGAGCCGCCTTGATCGGGACCGAAACCGTGACCTTGTGCCCGGCGGCCACCTCGACCAGGACCCACGAGATCGGGCGGCCGGCTTCGTCGCGTCCGGCAGAGGCGGCCCGCGAGGTACCGTCGACTAGGAGCGCCGGCCATGCGCCTTCAAAAACGGCCCGCCAAACGATCGGGCCGCCCGAGAGGAACCTGAGTGACGTTTTTCCCCGTCCTTCGTGACGGACGGTGACGGCCCCGTCAAAAACAGGACAATCCCGCAGCTCGGCGAAGGGGGTCGCGGCGGTCAGCCCGGAACGGGTCTCGATCGTCCGCGTCCTCGCGTCCGCCTGGATGCCCATGAGTCCCGTGGTGACCGCGCCGATGACGGCGAACGAGACCTCCGGATACTCGCGGCGCTTCTTGGCCGGGTCCGCGAGAGCCAGGATCCCGGCGTAGGCGGCGTCGTCCTTCCCGTAGCGGTAGAAGATCTCCGGCAGGTAGGACTCGATCTCGATGCCCTCGGGCGTGGCCTCCACGATCCGGCGCAGCGTCGCATCGCGGCGGGGCCCCGGCGGGATGGATCCGAAATAGAGCGGAAAGACGCCGTTCCAGATCAGGTCCTGGTAAACAAGGGCCCCGCCCTGGACGCGGCCGTCGGCGTACCGGCCTTTGGCGTCGCTCCACCAGCTGTCGTAGGCGGTCCTCAATCCGGCGGCCCGGTCCCGGTAGAGGCCGGTCGCGGCGTGGTCTCCGCGGAGCTCGAGGAGCCCGGCATAATCATCGAACGCCCTAGCCATGGCGGCGACGAGGTCCGAGGCATAGAGGGCCCGGTCGGAGAACGGGCCTTCATCGTAGCCGCCCAAGCCGCGGCTGCCGTACTCGGGGCGATGCTCGGGGATGCCGTCGCCGTCCTTGTCCCAGGCTTCGATGTATTCTTTCAGGCTCTGGCGATAGAACGCGAGGAAGGCCGGATCCTGGACAAACGCGGCGTCCCCGGTCCAGAGGAATTGCCGCCAGCAGGCGTCGAGCACATCGAAGTTGGCCGTCAGGTTGTACCAGAAGTCCCGGTCGTTCTTATAGTCGACCGGAGCGGGCCGACCCCACTTATCGATCTCCCAATACGAGCAAAAATCGCGGGACGGAGAGATGCCGCGGGCGAACCGGCCGAGCATGTTGCGGTTGAAGGCGGCCAGGCCCAGGGCGTGGGCTCCGGCCGCCTGATGGGATACGTCGCGCATGCAGAAAGCGAAGCGCGAAGGGAGGGCGGCCTCGTACCAGTCGCCGACGGGATCGCCGGAGGTCGCCGCGGGGAAAACATAATCGAGCGCTTGGCCTTTGGCCCAGGCGAACGCCGCCGCAAGCTTCGGGTCGGATGTCTCGAGCCCCAGCGGGCTGGCCATCGGCTTCGCGGGTTTGAAGCCGCTCGGCGGGACGAGATCGAGCTCGAAGGGGGCATCGCGATCGCAGACGAGGACGCCGGCCTTGATCTCCAGCCTGGCGACCTGGAGCGAGGAGCGGTGCTTGCCGGGCTCGGGGTGGGCCTTGGGGCCGGCCGGGTGAGTGAAATAGAAGAGATAAGCCTCGGGGCCTTGGACGACGACCTCGCCGTGGCGGCCGATGTCGCCGTCGTCGGGACGCTTACCGGGAACGCCGAGGATGGTCCCCGGCTGCTCGGTCCAGTGGGTGAGATCGGACGAGCGCAGCACGCCCATCCCCTGCCAGCGGTCGACGAGCATCCAATAGGAGCCCTGCCACCAGAAGACGGCCGTCCCTTCCTGGGCCTTGTCGGTGATGACGGGGCCGGTGACGGTCCAGCGATAGAGGTCCTCGCTGTCGGCCGCGTAGATATGCGAGCCGTTGGCTTCATCCTTGTACCAGAGGCGCCAGCCGCCGGATGGTTTGGCATAGACGAAGGCGTCGATGACGCGCTCGGAGCTCAGCGACAGCACGGCCTCGAATTTCCAGTCGACGAGGTTCCGGCTGGAGTAATGGACGATGTGCCGGTCGCCGCTCCAATCGGCCGGGACGCCGCGGACATAGGCAACGAACATATGGTAGGTCCGGCCGTGCTCGACGAGACAGGGCGCCCAAAACGTGTTGCGGCCCGGTTCGAACTCGAGCCCCTTGGCGACGCCCCGGTAGCGCCAGGTCAGGCCGCTGTCCGCCGAAGAGGCGATGCCGATGTCGGTGCCGTGGCACCAGCGCACGCCGTCCTGGGCGTCAGGGGCGTTGGCCCGGCGGTTGGTGTAGAAGATCCACCAGGACCGTTCCTGGTCGTTCCAGACGAGGGACGGATCGGCAGCGCCGTCGAAGACCGGGTCCCGATAAAGAGGGGCGGGAGGGATCCGGCCGCCGGAGACCCGCGAGGGCGAGCGGCCGCAGGCGCCGCCGAGCAGGCAGCCCACTGTGAAAGCGGCTATAAGGATCCGTTCAGTCCGGCCGTTCATCGTCCCTCCAGTCCCCGAATTAATTCTTGTTGAAGGCGGCCCAGTTGGGGTTCTGGCGCAGCGTTTCGAGCCGGAAGGCGGTCGGCCAGGCCACGAGCCACTGGCTGACGGCGAACGGCTGGAGCCAGCGCGTGTGGAGGAAGCCCTCGTCCTGCGAGCCGTAGGGACGCTTCTTGCCCATGACCGTGAGGTCGCCGCCGGAGATGCCCATGGTGCCGTTGGCCCAGGCGGCCACGGCCCGCTCCCTCCAGACCGCGTGCCCGGTGAGCTTGGCCAGCTTGATCCAGTCGTTGACGATGATCAAAGCGTAGGGGTCCTGGTGATGATGCTGGGTCGAGACGGCCGTCCCGCCGAACGTGTCGTAGCCGAGCTCGCGCAGGACCGTTCCCTCGGCGAAGGGCACGCTGTAGTGCCACTGCCACGTGGCCAAATAGTAGGACACGTCCTCGGCCGCCTGGAGATACGGGCTCTTGCCCGTGACGTCATAAAGCTCGAGGGCGGCCTTGAGCAGGGGCGTCGCCGATTCCTTGTCGATGCAGTAAGTGTCGAGGGCCCCGGCCGTGGTGAAGCCCTTCTTGAGGAAGTCGTTGAAGTAGAAGGCAAAAGCCCGCTCCGCCCCCTCGAGATAAGCGGCCTTGTGGGTGGCCCGGAAGGCGGTCACGAGCGGCGGGATGAGAAAGGCCCCGATCGTGCCGTCGGGGTCGACGATCTTGCCGGCGTTCGTCCAGGCCTTGCCGATGCGGCCGTCGGCCGACATGGCCTCGAGGGCGAAATCGCAGACGCCGAGCGCGGCGGCCCGGTATTCGGGCTTCCGCAGGCCGCACCGGGCGGCCAGATCAAAGGCCTCGAAGTAGCCCTGGGCCGCCTGGCCGAGATTACAGGCGTCCTCGACCTCGGCCTTGGCGTCCTCCAGGCCGATGACATAGTCGTAATGGCAGCGGAAGAGGCCGTTCGGCAGCCGGGCGTTCTTGAGCCAGGTATCGAGGCAGGCGATGCCCTTGTCGAGCGAGCGGCGCTCGTTCGAGAGGACATAATCGTGGAGCATCGAGTTGGCCAGGGAGATGTTCTGCCCCGCCCAGCCGATCTCATATTTCCACGATTGCCGTTGGACCCAGCCCTGCTCCTGCGGGTCCCATCTCAAGCCGATCGAGAAGCCTCGGAAGCCTTTTTCCTCGGCCCAGAGATTGTCGGCGGCGAACTGGATGCCCAGCTCCCAGAGCTCTTCGGGCTCGAAGCGGGGCTTGGCCGCCCGGGCATTGAGCGACCAGGCCGCGTCGACAAGGGCGTGCCAGCCGTGGCGCGGCATCTTGACCTCGGCCAGGACGATCCAGGCCTTGAGCTCGATCGTCTGGCCGGGCGACACCCGCAGATCGCCGTGGTAGGCGTCGGCATAGGCGTCACGCATGGCGTAAACGCGGGGCGTCTCCTCCTCGGGCCAGATGAGGCGGTGGACGGTCTTGTCCGGGCGCGGCTCGAGCGAGCAGGAGAACCCGCCGACGAGCTGGCCGGGGGCGCTGAAGAGCGCGACCGACCAGGCCTCGGACTCCGAGTAGGTCGCCCCGGGGATCGAGGTCCGGTGATAAGCGAAGGTCCAGGGCTGACCGTCCGCGACGAAGCCTTTGGGCTCGAGGCCCTTGCCCCAGGCGTTGCCGTCGTACAGGACGGCCGGGATGAGGCTGTAGCGCGACGCGTAGAGCGCCTCGACCTCCATGGTCAGCCGGGCCGGGCGGACATAATCCGTGCCGCCGTAGCGGAAGGTCCGGGTCCACTCGAAGAGACCGGGCCGGACCTCCCGGACTCGGTCCTGCGCCGTGAAGTCCTTGGCGACGTAAGGCACGAGGGCCGCGACGGGCCGGCCGGCGGCGACGAACGTCGTCGCAGCGCCGCCCGTGCGGATCTCGATCCGGGGCTGAGCCGCGGCGAAGGAGGCCGCGGCGAGGAGAAGACACAGGGCCAGGACGGTCGATCGTTTGGTCATGGTCTTCTCGATATACCAGAGGCCCTCCGAAAAGACAAGACGCCCCGGGGCGCGGTCTTTTGAAAAGCGTCTGGCGATAGGGTATGATGCCCCTGTCAGGATCGTTCCGGAGGAGTCGCCCGATGCCCGTCTCCTATAAGGACATAGGCCTGTCCAATACCCGCGACATGTTCCGCCGGGCCTTCGCCGGCCAGTACGCGGTCCCGGCCTACAACTTCAACAACATGGAGCAGCTCCAGGCCATCATCACGGCCTGCGTCGAGACCCGTTCGCCGGTCATCCTCCAGGTCTCGAGCGGGGCCCGGAAGTACGCCAACCAGACCATGCTGCGCTACATGGCCGAAGGGGCCGTGGTCATGGCCCGGGAGATGGAGAAGGCCAAGAGCGCCGCGCCGCCGGTCCCGATCACCCTGCACCTCGACCATGGCGATACTTTCGAGCTGGCCAAGTCGTGCATCGAGCACGGCTTTTCGTCTGTCATGATCGACGGCTCGCACCTGCCGTACGACGCGAACATCGCCCTGACCCGGCAGGTCGTCGACTTCGCCCATGCCCGCGACGTGTCGGTCGAAGGCGAGCTCGGGGTTCTGGCCGGCATCGAGGACGCCGTCCAGGCCGAGAGGTCGACCTACACCCACCCGGACCAGGTCGTCGATTTCGTCCGCCGGACGGGCGTCGACTCGCTGGCCATCTCGATCGGGACCTCCCACGGGGCCTACAAGTTCAAGCCCGAGCAGTGCACCCGCGACGAGCGCGGGGTCCTCATCCCGCCGCCTCTGCGGTTCGACATCCTGGCCGACGTCGAGAAGCAGATCCCCGGCTTCCCCATCGTCCTGCACGGGGCCTCGTCGGTCATCCAGGACGCCGTGGCCACGATCAACAAGTACGGCGGCCAGATGAAGGACGCCATCGGCGTCCCCGAGGATCAGCTGCGCCAGGCCGCCCGCTCGGCCGTCTGCAAGATCAACATCGACACCGACGGCCGGATGGTCATGACGGCCTCGATCCGCAAGGTCTTCGGCGATCAGCCCGCCGAGTTCGATCCCCGGAAATACCTCGGGCCGGCCCGGACGGCCCTGATCGAGATGTACAAGCGCAAGAACCGCGAGGTCCTCGGCTCGGCCGGCCGCTACGGCGCCGAGTTCTGAGCCTGCGCCATTCATCAAAGCGCCGGAGATCTCCCTCAACAAGAAGAACTCAAGCCGGCGCGCCCGGCCTCAGTCCCTGATCGAAGGCGGGTTGGCGGCTGGACGGAGGCGGTGCCGGATCGCCTCGATGATCTTGGGGAGGTCGTGCTTCGACAGCGACATGGCCAGGCCGGTCATCCCCAACGGCACATGGCCGGGCTCGGTATAGACGTGATAGACGGCCAGAAGCGCGCCGCAGGCGTCGGGGGCGACCTGCCAGTGGCCCGAGGTTTCGGCGACGGTCTGGCTCGCCGGCACCTCGGGCCAGGGCACTTGGACCCAATCCACACGGCAGCCGTCGGCCCCCCGGCGGGCCGTATAGCGCAGCCGGTAGCGCCGGCGCGTCCCCAAAGGCAGCCTCAGATGCTGCTCGACGAGTGAGACCATCGGCCCCTCGTCCGTGACGACGATCCGTTCGACGCGCGGCATGAACTCGTGATAATGCCGGTAATCGAGGATGACCGCCAGGACCTCGTCAAGCGTTCCCGGCAGGGTGCCGATGGCTTCGTAGGTCCGGCCTTTGCGGCCGGGGTCGGCGACGGCCCGGAGGACAATCTTGCCCCCCAGAACTTGGGCCCGCTCAGCGCTCGACAGGGCGACGGGATCCAGTTGGAGGTCGTCGGCCTGCGGCGGCCACGGCGTCCCCGCAGGGGCGGCCGCGGCGACTGCGATGGCCACGGCGGTCAAGACCGCCAGGGTGATCAAAACAGCCTTGAAGACCACGCTCGCTCCTGCCCCGGACTCTTCCGCCGCCGGATGGCCTGGTCATTCTGCGCTATCGGGGGAAAAATGACAAGAGCATATCCCCCGGCCCCGGTCCCTCGTATAATGAAGGAGAGTGGAGGTGCGGCATGAAAGACCATGTCAAGGTCATCGGGATCCTGTGGGTCGTCTTCGGAGCGTTCTGGCTCTGCCTGGCCGTCTTCGCCCTGCTCGTCTTCCTGGGCGTGGCCATGATCCCCAACATCGAGGACATCAGCCCGTCCATTTTGCGGCTGATCGGGATCATCGTCAGCTCGTTCATGATCCTGCTGGGGCTGCCCCGGATCATCGGCGGCCTGGGGCTCGTCCATCACAAGGAATGGGCCCGCATCCTGGTCCTGGTCTTGGCCTTCCTGGACCTGGTCAACGTCCCCCTGGGGACGGCCATCGGCATCTACACGATGATCGTCCTGTTCAATCCGGAGACGGTGAAGATGTTCCGCGGCCCAGCGCCGGACGCGCCCGCGCCGACGAAATAGCGCCGGCTATTTCTTGATCGAGGCGTCGGGTTTGAGCCCGAGCTTTTTATAGAGGTCGCGCCGGCCTTCCTTATCGCCTTCCCAGATCGTGCGGGCGTACTTGGCCACCGCTTTGGCCTGGGCCCGGGGCACGACCACGACGCCGTCGCCGTCGGCCACGATGACGTCACCCGGGACGACGAGGACCCCGCCGCAGACGATCGGCCGGTTCACGGACTCGAGCTCGTTGCGGCCCGGACGGATGCCCCGGCCGATGCGCCGGAGGTAGAGCGGCACCTTCTCGGCGATGATCTCGTCGGTGTCGCGGGCCGTTCCGTTCGTGACCACCCCGACGCAGCCGAGCCGCGTCCATTCGAGGATGTTGTAAGAGCCGATCGACCCGACGTCCGCCGCCGGGGCGTCTTCGAGGACCAGGGCCGTGCCCGGGCGGACGAGCGGGGCGAACGATTCGGGCGAGAGCTTGTCGTACCAGTCCCCCGACCAGGCGTCGTAGGCCTCGGGGGTCCGCAGGCCGGCCGTCGTCCGCTGGGTCGGGACGTAGCGGGCCGTGACGGCGATGCCGACGAACCGGTGGGTGAAGCCCCCGGTGTCCCGCCAGAGCGCGTGGATCTCCGGGTCCATGGTGCCGCTGTCGACGAGCCCGACCGAGTCCATCCCATCCACGACATCGGCCACGCGCAGCCCCTTGAACAAGGCCAGGACAGCCTTGTCCTCGGCCTCGGTGAAGCGGGGCGTGGCGATGAAATTCCAGCCGGCGCGAAGAGCCGCCGCGTCCGGCGGCGGCGGGGCCTGGGCAGCGGCGGGGCAGACGAACGAGGCCAGCAACAGGCAGAGGATGATGATCACGGCAACCCTCCTGACGATCTTCGAGCCGCGCCCGGCGCGACCCCCGGAAGTCCCCGGCCTTCCTAGATCAAGAACCTGCCCAATCCGACCAGGACGAGCAATCCGCCGAGGGCCAGGACGTACTTGTACGGGATGGCCAGGCCGTCCTTGACATGAACGACCCACACATCCCGGTCATAGCTCGCGCCGATCTCGCCCCGGTACTTCTCCTTGATCTTCTCGACGATCTGCTGGACCTGGTCGAGCTGGGCCCGATGCTTGACGATGGCCGCCCGGATCTCCTGCTGCTCGGCCGCCGTCAGGGTCCTCTCGAAGATCTGGTCCCGGGTCGTGAACCTGAGCGCCCCGTCGGCCTGGATGAAGAAGAGGACGAGCGGAATGCCCACGCCGAGGATCATCAGCGTGAGACCTTGGCTGCGGCCGGCGCCACGGGCGCGGCCGGGTTTCGCCGGCACGAGCCGCGCGTCCCATTCGTCGCGCCGGACGTCTTTTCGAGTCCTCATGGGCGCCTCCTTCGCAGGTTTTGTCGGCGCTCGCCGGCCAGGGGCCCAAAATATCTTTTTTCCAGGCTGTAAGTCAACGCCGGCCGCAATCCTGCCCGGCAGGAACTCCGCATTCCCCGACGGCCGCCTCGTCCAGGCCGAAGGACGGCAAGGGGGCCGGGTCGGGCTCTCTCCTCAAGGGAAAAGGCCCGGCGGCCTTGCCGCACTTGGCACGATTGTTGATGTTAATCATCGCGAAGAGTTGTCGTCATGAGCGATGCCATCAGCCCGTTGGCCGGAAAACCGGCCCCGCCGTCCGTCCTCGTCGATCCCGAAGCACTCGTCAAAGCCTATTACGAAAGGGTCCCCGATCCTTCGGTGCCCGCGCAGAGGGTCGTCTTCGGCACCTCTGGCCACCGCGGGTCGCCGCTCAAGACGACCTTCAACGAGGCCCACATCCTGGCCATCGCCCAGGCGATCTGCGTCTATCGCAAGCAGCGGAAGATCGACGGGCCGCTCTTCCTCGGCTGGGACAGTCACGCCGTCTCCCAGCCGGCGTTCCGCAGCGCCCTCGAGGTCCTGGCCGCCAACGCGATCGAGGTCCTGATCGCCGCGGGCGACGAGCTCACGCCGACGCCGGCCGTGTCCCATGCCATCCTGACCTACAACCGCGGCCGCCGCGAGGGACGGGCCGACGGCATCGTCATCACACCTTCGCACAATCCGCCCGAGGACGGCGGGTTCAAGTACAACCCGCCCGAAGGCGGCCCGGCCGAGAACGAAGTCACGGAGTGGATCGAAGGGCGCGCCAACGGCTTCCTCGAGGAGGATCTCCTGGGCGTCGCCCGCAGGCCTTTCGAGCGGGCCCTGCGCGCCCCGACTACCCATCGGCACGATTTTCTCGGGGCCTATGTCGAGGACCTCGGCCGGGTCATCGACATGGATGTCCTCAAGGGCTCGGGCATCGGCCTCGGTGTCGACCCGCTCGGCGGGGCGTCGGTCCGCTATTGGGGGCGCATCGCCGAGCGCTACGGCTTGAACCTGACCGTGGTCAGCGACATCGTCGACCCCACCTTCCGGTTCATGACCGTGGACTGGGACGGCCGCATCCGCATGGACCCATCCTCGTCATACGCCATGCAGCGCCTGATCGGCCTTAAGGACCGTTTCGACGTCGCCGTGGCCTGCGACACCGACGCCGACCGTCACGGCGTCGTCACGCGGAGCGCCGGGCTGCTGCCGCCCAATCATTTTCTGGCCGCCGCGGTCGATTATCTGTTCCGTCACCGCCCCGGCTGGCGCCCGGACGCGGCCGTGGGCAAGACGGTCGTGTCCAGCCGCATGATCGACCTCGTCGCGGCCCGCCTGGGACGGCGGCTGTTCGATGTCCCGGTCGGCTTCAAGTGGTTCGTTCCCGGACTTCTCGACGGCCGGCTCGGTTTCGCCGGAGAAGAAAGCGCCGGCGCGTCCTTCCTTAGGCTCGACGGGACGGTCTGGACGACGGACAAGGACGGGATCATCCCAGGCCTGCTGGCCGCCGAGTTCACGGCCCGCCTCGGCCGCGACCCCGGCGAGGCCTACAAGGCCTTGGCCGGGGAGCTCGGCGAGCCCTTCACCGAGCGTCTCGACGCGCCGGCGACTCCGGACCAGAAACGAGTCCTGGCTGGCCTTACCCCGGAAGACATCGGATCGACCGAGCTGGCCGGAGAGACGATCACGGCCGTACTGACGAAAGCGCCGGGCAACGGCGCCCCGATCGGCGGCCTCAAGGTCGTCGCCCCGAAAGGCTGGTTCGCCGCCCGGCCGTCCGGCACCGAGAACATCTATAAGATCTACGCGGAGAGCTTCCTCAGCGAAGACCACCTGCGCCGGATCATCCGCGAAGCCCAGGAGATGGTCGACCAGGCCCTGGCCGGCGGCGTCCGCGCCGCCGCGCCCGCGACGGGAGAGAGATCATGAAAAGAATGCGGCGGGTCAAAAGTCCGATCTACGCTTTTTTCCCCGAGGACATCGAAGGGTTCGACAAGCTGGCCGAGCTGGCCCTGGACATGCGCTGGATCTGGAACCACTCGGCCGACGAGATCTGGAAAGAGATCGACCCCGAGCTCTGGGAGCGCACGGACAACCCCTGGATCGTCCTGCAGACCGCGTCCCGCAGCCGGCTGCGGCGGGTGCTGGCCGACCCGGACTTTCACAAGACGGTCACCGGCCTGCTCCGGGCCAGACGCCGCGAGGCCGGATCCCCGGCCTGGTTCCAGCGCCGCCACGCCCGGGCGCCGCTGACCTCGATCGCCTACTTCAGCATGGAGTTCATGCTCAGCGAGGCGCTGCCCATCTATTCCGGCGGGCTGGGCAACGTCGCCGGCGACCAGCTCAAGACGGCCGGGGACCTCGGACTGCCCATCGTGGGAATGGGCCTGCTCTATCAGCAGGGCTATTTCCGGCAGGTCATCGACAAGACGGGGGCCCAGCAAGCCTACTTTCCCTATAACGATCCCGGCCAGCTGCCCGTGACGCCCGTGCGGGAGGCCAACGGCGAATGGCTGCGGCTGAACCTGGCCATCCCCGGCTACTCGGTCTGGCTCCGGGTCTGGCAGGTCCAGGTCGGCCGGGTCCGGCTCTATCTTCTCGACAGCAACGATCCGGCCAACCCGCCGCCCTTCCGCGGCATCACCAGCGAGCTCTACGGCGGCGGCCCCGAGCTGCGGCTGAACCAAGAGATCGTTCTCGGCCTCGGCGGCTGGCGGCTCCTGGAGGCTCTCGGCATCCAGCCCGAGGTCTGTCACCTCAACGAAGGGCACGCGGGGTTCGCCGCCCTGGATCGCGCCCGGTCCTTCATGAAGGCGACCGGCCGCCCGTTCGACGCGGCTCTGGCCGCCACCAGGGCCGGCAATCTGTTCACGACCCACACGCCGGTCGACGCCGGCTTCGACCGCTTCGCCCCGGCTCTCGTCGAGCAGTATCTCGGCCGCTACGCCCGCGACATCCTCGGACTCCCGGTGCGGGACCTGCTCGGCCTCGGCCGGATGGACCCGGGAGACGATCGGGAGCCGTTCAACATGGCCTACCTGGCCATCCGCACGAGCGGGGCCGTCAACGGCGTCAGCCGGCTCCACGAAGAGGTCAGCCGGCGCATCTTCCGCGGCCTCTTCCCGCGCTGGCCGGAAGCCGAGGTGCCGGTCGAGCACGTGACCAACGGCGTTCATATGCCGACGTGGCATTCGGCCTGGGCCGACGAGTTCTGGACCAAGAGCTCGTCGAAGAAACGCTGGCTCGATCCGACCGAGGCCCTCGAGGACCAGATGGCCCGGGTGCCGGACGCCGAGCTGTGGCGCTTCCGGGTCGAGTGCCGCCGCCGGCTTGTCGACTACGTCCGGACGAAGCTGGCCAGGCAGAACGAGATGATCGGCGGCCTGCCCGAGGAGGTCGAGCGGGCCAAGTCGGTCTTCAATCCCGAGGCCCTGACGCTCGGCTTCGCCCGCCGCTTCGCCCCATACAAGAGGCCGAACCTGCTGCTCCACGACCCCGACCGGCTCCTCCGCGTGCTCCGGAACGGGGACCGTCCGGTCCAGCTCATCATCGCCGGCAAGGCCCATCCGGCCGACCTCGAGGGCCAGGCCATGATCCGCCAGTGGTCGGACTTCATCCGGGGCCGCCGGGCCGAAGACCACGTCGTCTTTCTCAGCGACTACGATATGCTCCTGACCGGGCATCTCGTCCAGGGCGTGGATGTCTGGATCAACACGCCGCGCCGTCCGTGGGAGGCGTGCGGCACGAGCGGTATGAAGGTGCTGGTCAACGGCGGCCTCAATCTCTCGGAGCTCGACGGCTGGTGGGCCGAGGCCTACTCCCCCGAAGTGGGCTGGGCCATCGGCGACGGCCGGGAGCACGGCGAGGACCCGGCCTGGGACGCGGCCGAGGCCGAGGCGCTCTATGATCTCCTCGAGCGGGAGGTCATCCCCGAGTTCTACGAGCGCGACGCTTCGGGCATCCCGCTCCGATGGGTGGCCCGGGTCCGCAACAGCCTGGCCCGGCTGACGCCGCGCTTCTCGGCCAACCGGACCGTCCGCGAATACACCGAGGATTACTATCTGCCGGCGGCGGCCGCGTTCCGCAGCCGGTCGGCCGGCAACGGAAAGCTCGGTGCCGATATCGCCGCCAAGCGCAAAGCCCTCGACCGCGGCTGGCCGAATGTCCGGATCGGACAGGTCCAGGTGACCGAGGACGGCGGGACGCGGATCTTCGAAGCCCACGTCCATCTCGGCAGCCTCGATCCGGACTGGGTGGCCGTCGAGGTCTACGCGGAGGGGACCGCTCCGGAGGGCCCGGTCCGCGAGATCCTGCAGCGCGGCCGCCCGCTCGAGGCCGAGAACGGATTTTCCTTCAGCGGGCATGTTCCGGCCGACCGCCCGGCCTCGGACTTCACTGTCCGGGTCGTGCCCCGCCTGCCGGGGGTCAAGGTGCCGCTCGAGCTGGACCACATCCTCTGGCAGCGCTAAGGCCGCCCAGGAGCGCCGGGCCCGGCGGACGGGCCCCGGCCGCGGCAAGCATCACGGCCGAGGCCGCCGCCAGCGCCAATGTCCCCCACCTGTTGGCTAATAGCACGTCCCCTTCCCAGGGCTGGCCCGCCACGGCCCAAATCCGAGGTCGTGTCAGGGGGCCAGTATTCCGACGAGCTTCATCGCAGCGAGGTTGTCCTTGCTGTGCGGGGCCGCCTCCAGCTCCTGGGTCAGATCGTGACCGGCCTGATGCGTCCCCAGATGGTCGCCGTCCGTCCACATGGGGCTTTCGGTGACGTCATAAACCTTGCCCTGGTAGGCGATGTAAGCCCTGTGGCCGCCTCGCCCGTCATAACTCGCGAGTTCGTCGAGGGTGAGTTCTTCGAGATACGCCAATAACATCCTCCGCCTAAAGCAATGCAAGATATGGGCCACGCGGGTCGTCCACATCCCCAGGCCCAGAGAAGACCAGGGACCACCCCTATACGGCGGAGGCCCGCTTGGTCGAGCGCCGCCCGGCCAAGAGCGGGCCCTCAGCCCTGGGGGAGGCGCCCAAGGCGCGGCAGTGCTGGTCAAGTCCTCTCTCATAGGACGGCCCCCTGATTTTCCCGCGGCAAAAGACAGATCGGGGCCGGATTTCCCCGATCCCAAGCAGGGGCGGGTGGACTTCCGTGGCACTTTTCTTGCTTAAAAGAAAGGCGGCGGCGGGTTCTAGCATGGAAGGAGGGACCAGATGATCAGGGGATTCCGCCCAGCAAAGAAACTGTTCGGACCGGCCGTGGCCGCGGCGCTCTTCGGGCTATGCGCTCAGGCGGCCCAGGCCATCCCCAGCTTCGCCCGCCAAACGAACCTCTCCTGCAATGCCTGCCACAACGGCTTCCCCAAGCTGAATTCATTCGGGCGCCTGTTCAAGCTCAACGCCTATACCCTGACCGGGATCAAGGCGATCGAGTCCGCCGGCAAGAACAATCCCTCGCTCAAACTGACCTCGTTCATGCCGATCTCGGCCTCGGCCCAGACCTCCGCGAGCTCCCTCCGGACGGCCGAGCCCGGCCAGAAGGGCTTCGACGTCGAGTTCCCCCAGCAACTTAGCTTCTTCCTGGCCGGCGAGATCACGCCCTTTCTCGGCACGCTCATCCAGGCGACCTACGACGATCAGAGCGGCCGGTTCGGCTGGGACAACGCCGACGTCCGGCTGGCGACCCGAACCAAGCTCGGCCGGAAGGACGCCATCATCGGGCTGACCCTGAACAACAACCCGACCGTGCAGGACGTCTGGAACACGGCCCCGGCCTGGTCCTTTCCCTTCGTGTTCTCGGGCGTCGCGCCGACCGGCCAAGTGAGCCCCCTGTCCTCCGGGCCGCTGGCCCAGCAGGTGGCCGGACTGGGCGCTTACGCGTTCTACGCCAACGCCCTCTACTGTGAGATCTCCTTCTACGCGTCGACGCCGCAGGGAGGGGCCCACCCGGCCAACGGGACGTCCACGGACACTTTGGCCGGGGCCAATCCTTACTGGCGCCTGGCCTATCAAGCCCGGCTCGGCGACGCCCGTTTCCTCGAGATCGGCACGTACGGGTTCGCCGCGCGCCTCTACCCCGACGGGATCTCCGGACCGACGGATCGTTACTCAGACCTGGCCCTCGACCTTCAATATGAGCAGCCGCTCGGGCCCGGCGGGCTCAGCGTTTACGCCAACTGGGTGCACGAGCGGCAGAACCTGCTGGCCACGTTCCTGGCCGGGTCCGTATCGCAGCCGGGCAACGACGTCGAATCGTTCACGGCCAACGCGGCCTACATCTTCCATAACACCTACGGCCTGACCGTCGGCTATTTCAACCTGCACGGGACCAACGACCCGATCCTTTATGTTCCGGGATCGGTCACGGGCAGCCGGCGCAATACGCCGAACGGCTCGGGTCTCATCGTCCAGGTTTCGCTCTACGCCTGGCAGAACGCTATGCTGGCCCTGCAATACACCCTGTACACGGAATTCAACGGGGCCCGTAGGAACTACGACGGCTTTGGCCGGAACGCGTCGGACAACAACACCCTTTATACGGTGTTCTGGATAGCCTTCTAGCCGCGCCTCGGCGCGGCCCGAAGGCCGACAACGCACGATCGTCGAAGGAGGAACCGATGCCCATCCGGAAGCTGTTGCCCTTTGCTGCTCTCGCGCTCTTGGCCGTTCTTGCTGTCTGCGCGCGGGAGCGCTCCGCGTCGGACGATCCGGTCCAATCCGGCGACAAGGGGATCGGACCGGTCAAGGAGCTCAAGCTCGGCCCGGTCGATGGGATGCTGGCGGCCCGCGGCAAGGAGCTTTTCGATAGCCGGTGCGCGGCCTGTCACGGCCTGGACAAGGCCATCGCCGGTCCCGCCTTGGGCTCTATCCTCAAGCAGAAGACCCCCGAGTTCGTCATGAACATGATGCTGAACACGGCCGAGATGGAGGCCAAGAACGCCGACGTCAAGAAGCAGGCGGCCAAGTTCGGCATGTCCATGCCGGCGCCGGATCTCACGGAGGACCAGGCCCGGGCGGTCGTGGAATATCTCCGGACGGCCGGAAAGTAGCCCGCCCCGCCGGGAGTCCGCGATGGACGCAGAGACCCAAGTCCCGCCGGAGCCCGAGGCGCCGAGGGCGGGCAATGGCGATCGGGGCCGCCGCCGGTTCCTCGAGCTTGCCGTCGGCCTCTTCACGTCGCTCATCGGGATCGCGATGGCCGTGCCGTTCCTGGGCTCGATCGTCGGCAGCTCGTACCGGGCCCGCAAGGAGCTCTTTGCGAGGGCCGGGTCGCTGGCCGGCGTCCCGACCGGCCGGCCGGTCGATGTAGCCTACGAGGAGATGGCGGCCGACGGCTTCCTGCGCAGCCAGACCGTCCGTCACGTCTGGGTCATCAAGCGATCGGCGACGGAAGCGACCGTATTCTCGCCGGTCTGTCCCCACCTCGGCTGCCGCTATGACTGGGATGCCCGCGATTCGCTGTTCAAGTGCCCCTGCCACGCCAGCGTCTTCCGCATGGACGGCACGGTCGTCTCGGGCCCGGCGCCGCGGGCCCTGGATACCCTGCCGGCCGAGATCCGGGGCGGCGTTCTCTACGTCGAATGGCGACAGTTCGAGGTCGGGGTCCCGGAAAAGAAGCAGGTCTAGGAGAAGGTCATGGCCCAAGGCCTATGGAAATGGATCGAGGACCGGTGGCCGGTGACGCCCGTCGTCAGGGCCGTTCTCGTCGAGGACATCCCGGGCGCCGCGTCCACCTGGTACTCGACGGGGAGCTCCGTCCTTTTCGTCTTCATCCTCCAGGCTGTGACCGGGATCTGCGAGCTTTTCTTCTACGTACCGACGGTCGATCACGCCTATGTCAGCCTGAGCTTCCTGAGGACCTCGGTCCCGTTCGGCTGGCTCATCCATAACCTTCACTACTGGGGCGCGACGGCCATGGTCGTCCTGGTCCTTCTCCACGTGACCCAGAACTACGTTTGGGGCGCTTACAAGAATCCCCGGCAGCTGACCTGGGTCCTGGGCGTCTTCCTGTTCCTGCTGACCCTGGCCATGATGTTCACCGGCTCGCCGCTGCCCTGGGACGAGAAGGGCTATTGGGCCGTCGAGGTCGGGACGGGCATCGCCGGGATGACGCCCCTCGCCGGCGACTTCGCCAAGAGGCTGCTGCAGGGCGGGCCAACGATGGGCCAGCTGACGCTCACCCGGTTCTTCATCCTCCACGTCGCCATCCTGTCGGGAGCGCTGGCGACGTTCATCCTCATCCATCTCGTAGCCTTCCGGCGCGGCGGCAGCACGGGGCCCTGGTCCGAAACGAAAAGACGGCGAACAGGACCATTCTGGCCCGATCAGGTCTGGATGGACCTCGTCGTGGCCTGCGGGGTGTTCGTCATCCTGGTGGCCTTGTCGGCGTTCCGGCCGCCCGCCTTCACGGGGGCCGCGGACCCCATGGACTCATTGTTCACCCCCAAACCGGAGTGGCCCTTCCTTTTCTTATATCAGTCGCTGAAGCTCTTCTCCGGCCCGGCCGAGGTCGCAGTGGCGCTGGGCCTCCCGCTGGTGCTAACAGTCCTCCTGCTGGCCTGGCCCTTCATCGACCGGAAGCCCGAGCGCAACCCCGCGCGGAGGCCCGGGGCCATGGGCGCTTACGTTCTCATCTTCGCCGCGATCGTCGTCCTCAGCATCCTCGGCGGCCTGAGCCGGCCGGGGGCCGGCCCCGCGCAGGCTCCCCGCGCCCCGGCCTCCGCTTTGGCGATGAAGACCGCGGCCCAAAATGGTCCGGCCGGAGTGGAGGGGGGCGAGGCGCTGTACCGGAGGCTCGGCTGCTCGACTTGCCACAGCATCAACGGCGCGGGCGGGAAGATCGGCCCGGACCTGGCCAGCGAGAAAGCCAAGGGGCGCTCGGCGGACTGGCTCATGGCGCAGATCCGTGACCCTCACTCCCACGATCCGGAGTCAGAAATGCCGTCCTTCGGCCAGCTCGCCCAGGCCGAGACGGAGGCGTTAGCCGAGTATCTCCTGAGCCTGACCGGGAGAGGCCCGGCGCCCGCGGGACCGGGGAAGGAGCCCGAGGCTGGCCCGGCCCCCGCCGAGGCGGCTCCTTCAGCCGATGGACCTGAGGCCGGGAAGACGTCGCGGGCGATCGAGCTCATCGGGAACGCCCGTCACGGCTCCCGGATATTCGCCGATACCTGCATTCCCTGCCACGGCCCGCAGGGTCGGGGCGGCGTGCCCAACCCGGGCTCGAACGACGGCGTCGTGCCGGCCCTCGCCCCGATCGACCGCGAGCTCTTCGACCGCGATCCCGACGCCTTTGTCGGCAAGATCGACCCCCTGATCCAACACGGATCCAGGCCGGCGGGACCGGACCCCTCACGGGTCATGCCGGACTTTGGCGACTCGGGCACGCTCTCGCAGGCCCAGATCTCGCATCTCGAAGCCTACGTCCTTGACCTGAACGGCGTCGCGCGGGCGAAGATCGTCCGGCCGGGCATCCGGCCGAGCGTCTTCTTCATCATCGTCGCGGCGGTGTTCGGGGGCTTCGGAGTCTTGATGGCGACGTTCGGGGCCTGGCGTCGCCGCAGAAGGAAGTCCCCGGGAACGGGGCCTTGATCAGGCCGGGCGGTGGGCGTAGCCGAGGATGATCGCGATGATGAACAAAGCCAGAAGGACAAGCAGAAAGATGTTGAAAATACTTTCGAGCTCGCGTTCCTCCTTGGCCTCGGTCTCCCGCATGGGCTCGCGCGGAGCGGCGCGCCGGGCCGAGGCCGCCAGGGCTTCCTGGAGCAGGGCGAAGACGAGGCCGACGGCGAAGAACGAGAGCCAGTATACGCCCAGGATCGCAGGTCCCACCGGGCCGATCCAGATGCCGCCCGCCCAGGCGGCCAGGAACACCAGCACGGAGAACACCAGGATCTGGCGCCAGGACCGGGCCCGGCGGCCGAGGACGACGAAGACGACGGTCAGAAAGAACGCGATGCCGAGCGCGAAGATGCCTTCCGCGAATATCACGACTGGAACCCCCGGCTTCATCATAGCACACGCGGCCGGGACGGACAACGCCCGGGGTTAGGGAGGGAGCGATGAAGATCGGCTTCGTGGGTCTCGGCAAGATGGGGGCGGCCATGACCGAGCGGCTGGTCGGCCACGGTCACGCGGTCGTGGCCTACGATGTCAACCCGGCGGCGGTCGCCGCCGCGGGCCTCAAGGGGGCCGAGCCGGCCTCGTCGTTGAAGGACCTGGCGGCCAGGCTGGAGCCGCCGCGGGCGGTCTGGGTCATGGTCCCGGCGGGCGAGCCGACCGAGGAAACGATCTGGTCGCTGGCCGACGTCCTCGGCGGCGGCGACCTCATCATCGACGGCGGCAACTCCCACTATACGGATTCGGTGCGCCGGGCCCGGGCGCTCGGGGACCACAGCCTCTCGTTCATCGATTGCGGCACGAGCGGCGGGGTCTGGGGGCTCCAGGAGGGTTATTGCCTGATGGTCGGAGGCGACACGCCGTCGGTCGATCGTCTGCGGCCAATCTTCGAGGCCTTGGCGCCGCCCGGCGGCTACGCTCATATGGGGCCGAGCGGGGCGGGACACTTCGTCAAGATGGTCCACAACGGCATCGAGTACGGACTGCTCCAGGCCTATGCCGAGGGGTTCGAGCTGCTCGAAGCCAAAAAGGACTACGGGTTGGACACGGCCGCCATCGCCCGGCTCTGGGGTCGAGGCAGCGTCGTCCGGTCCTGGCTCCTGGAGCTGGCCGCGAACGCCCTCGGCAAGGACCCTCACCTGGCCGGCATCGAGGGCTTTGTTGCGGATTCCGGGGAAGGCCGTTGGACGGTCGACGAGGCCATCGACCTGGCGGTCCCCGTCCCGGCCCTGTGCGAGGCCCTCTTCGCCCGCTTCCGCTCCCGGCAGGAGGGATCGTACGCGGCCAAGTTCGTGGCCGCCCTACGTAACGAGTTCGGCGGGCACGAGGTCCGGAAGACCTAAAGGAGGGACCATGAGAACCGGGGCCATCCACGAGCTCAACGCCTTGGGCCAGAGCGTCTGGCTCGACTCGATCAGCCGGTCCCTGATCAAGACCGGCCGGCTCCAGTCCCTCATCGACCTCGGCCTTTCGGGCCTGACATCCAACCCGACCATCTTCGATCACGCCGTGGCCTCGGGCCCCGACTACGACGACCAGGTCCGCGGCCTGCGGCAGCGCGGCGCCGCGACCTTCGAGATCTACGACGAGCTGACCGTCACCGACGTCCGCGACGCGGCCGACCTGTTCCGGCCCGTCCACGAGAGGACAGGCGGCCGGGACGGCTACGTCAGCCTGGAGATCGACCCCCGGCTGGCCGACGATGCGCGGCGGACGGTCGACGAGGGGCTGCGCCTTTTCCGCAAGGTCGACCGGCCCAACGTGATGTTCAAGGTCCCGGCGACCGAGGCCGGATACGGCGCCGTCGAAGAGCTGACGGCGGCCGGCGTCAACGTCAACATCACCCTGATCTTCTCCACCCGTCAATATCACGAGACGGCCCAGGCCTACCTGCGCGGCCTCAAGCGACTGATCGCGGCCAAGGGCGACCCGCGCCGGGTCCGGTCAGTGGCCAGCGTGTTCGTCAGCCGGATCGACACGGCCGTCGATCGCGAGCTCGACGCCCTGATTGCGAAGGAAAGCGACCCGCGGCGGCGAGAGTTCGCGCGGGCCGTCAAGGGCCGCGTGGCCGTGGCCAATACACATCTCTGTTACGCCATCTTCCGGCGCATCTTCGGTGGGGACGAATTCCGGGACCTGGCCGCCCGCGGGGCCGCGCCGCAGCGGCCGCTCTGGGGCTCGACGAGCACCAAGAACCCTGACTACAGCGACATCAAGTACGTCCAGGAGCTCATCGCCAAGGACACGGTCAACACGATGCCCGAAAAGACCTTCTTGGCCTTTATCGACCACGGTCGTGTGGTCGAAGCCCTGACCGCCGAGACCGCCGGGTCCCAAAAGATCCTGGACGACCTAGCTTCCCTGGGCGTATCGGTCCAGGCCGTCTGCGCCCGTCTTCTCGAGGACGGCGTGCAGGCGTTCGACCGGTCGCTCGACGACCTGCTCCGGACGATCGAAAAGAAGGCGGGGACGCTGTGAGCCCCCGGCAAAAGGAGGGCCCCATGCCCCGGAGAGCCTGGATCGTCCTCGGGTCCGATCACGCCGGCTTCCGGATCAAGCAGTTCATCGAAGGACTGCTCGCCGCCAAGGGCTATCGCGTCGAGGACGTCGGCACCTGGAGCACGGCCAGCGTCGACTACCCGGACTTCGCGGAAAAGCTGGCCCTGCGCGTCCGCGCCGGCCGGGGCCGCAAGGGGATCCTGACGTGCGGCACCGGGATCGGCGCCTCGATCGCCGCCAACAAGGTGCCGGGCATCCGGGCCGCCCTGGTCTGCAGCGCCCGGGACGCCCGGCTGAGCGTCGAGCACAACAACGCCAACGTGCTCGTCCTCGGCGGCCGGCCGTTCGAGCGGGCCCTGACCCGCCGGATCGTCACGACCTGGCTCAGGTCGTCGTTCCAGGGCGGCCGGCATCTCCGCCGGGTCCGGAAGATCGCGGCCATCGAGGCCAGGTTCCCGGGCCGGGGACGCCGGTGACGGGAGGACCCGTGGCCCGCTACCAAAAGACCCCGTTGCGTCCCGCCCGGCCGGCGCTTCGGCCATGTCCGGACCGGGCCGGCGAAGTCCGCGTCGGCCCTTTCACCATGGTCATCTTCGGCGGAGCCGGCGACCTGGCCTCGCGCAAGCTCATCCCGGCCCTCTTCGCGCTTCACGAGGACCGCGGCTTCAGCGGCACCTACGCCGTGCTCGGCGTCGGCCTGCCGGCCCACTCGGACGGCG
>Ga0326726_10000808_pt1 | contig 28717 bp, 22 predicted proteins | sample MHFenrmetagenome_2_FD_207603 | JGI IMG/M metagenome (GOLD analysis project Ga0326726, IMG submission 207603) | Lab enriched peat soil microbial communities from Michigan Hollow, Ithaca, NY, United States - MHF15MN | ecosystem: Environmental > Terrestrial > Soil > Wetlands > Peat | place: USA... | reverse complement strand
GGAAGCTTGAGGTGCGAGAGCGACTCGGTGTAATTCGCGCCGCGCACCTCGCGATCGCGCACTCTGTAGCTGTACTCGTCCGCGGTCGCGGCTTCATCGCGCCCGGGCCAGGCTTTCAGCAGCGCGATGCCTTCGGCGCCGGTCGCGTCGAGCGCCGCGTTGTATTCCTGTCGCAGCTCCCGGATCGCGCCGTCGGCGTCGCGCAGGGCCGCTTCCGGATAGCGGTCGAGCGGCCCCGGCAGCAATGAGTCGCCGGCGGCAGCGAGCGCGCGATGCAGGCCGTGCGCGCGGCTCGCGGCCTCGGCGGCCGCGAGCGCCGCCTGGTGCGCCTTGCGCCCGCCCGCGGCGATTTCCGCGAGGTAACGCACCCGCTCGCCCGGGATGATCGCCTGGCGATGCGGCGGCCCGAGCGGCGCGAGCCCCTGCGGCTGCCAGGGCCTCAGGCGGCCCCATTGCTCGTGGATCCTCGCGCACAGCGCCGCAAACAGCGTATTGACGCCGGCATCATTGAACTGGCTCGCGATCGTGGGATAGACGGGCAGTGCTTCGGGCGGCGTCCTGAAGAGCTTGCGGTTGCGCGCGACCTGCTTGCGCACGTCGCGCAATGCATCCTCGGCGCCGCGCTTCTCGAACTTGTTCAGCGCGATGAAATCGGCGAAATCGAGCATGTCGATCTTCTCGAGCTGGCTCGCCGCGCCGTAGTCGCTCGTCATCACGTACAGCGACAGGTCCACGAGATCCACGATCTCCGTGTCGCTCTGGCCGATGCCCGCGGTCTCGACGACGATCAGGTCGAATCCTGCGGCCTTCAGGAGCTGCACCGTGTCCGCGAGCACGGCGGAGGTCGCCAGGTGCTGGCGGCGGGTCGCGAGCGAACGCATGAAGAGCTGCTCGTTCGCGAGCGCGTTCATCCGGATCCGGTCCCCCAGCAAGGCGCCGCCGGAACGGCGCCGCGTCGGGTCCATCGCGACGACCGCGACTCTCCGGTCCGGGAAGAAGCGCACGATGCGGTTCAGGATCTCGTCCGTCAGCGAGGACTTGCCGGCACCGCCCGTGCCGGTGATGCCGAGCACCGGCGGGCGATTCAGGGTCTTCGCGGCGAGGCTACGTATGCGCGTCACCAGGGCGTCGTCGCCGCCCTGCTCCAGCGCGGAAATGGCGCGCGCGAGCCCCACGGGATCGTCCGCGGAGACCGAGCTGCCGTCGAAGACCGGCCTCGTCCGGCTCTGCACCCGGCGGAACACGTCGCTGATCATCCCGTCGAGGCCGAGTCGCAGGCCGTCGTCCGGCGTGTAAATCTTCTCGATGCCGTAAGCCTCGAGCTCTTCGACTTCGTGCGGCGCGATCGTGCCGCCGCCGCCCACGACGACCTTGATGTGGCCGGCGCCGCGCTCGCGCAACATGTCCACCATGTAGCGGAAATACTCATTGTGGCCGCCCTGGTAGCTGCTGACGGCGATGCCGTCGGCGTCCTCGTGGATGGCGGCGCGAACGATATCGGCGACGCTGCGGTTGTGGCCGAGGTGGATCACCTCGGCGCCGTGGGCCTGCAGGATGCGGCGGATGATGTTGATCGCCGCGTCGTGGCCGTCGAAGAGCGAAGCCGCGCTCACGAAGCGCAGGGGCCCGCGCGCCGGGTCGGCGTCCCTGTCAATGCGTTCGGCGGGACTGCTCATCGCGGACCTCCAGCGCAGCCGGCTGACAGTGTGGCGGCAGCCTGCACGCCTGCCAAGACGCGAGACATTTTACTTTTTGCAGGGCAAAATAAGCCTGCCCGGTCCCGAAATTGCGGCATTCGAGCCTGGCAGGGCGCGGATCCGGTTTCACAAATTCCAGCAGGATCAGTCACATGACTCAGAATTCGGTCGTCATCCTGTCCGCGCGGCGCACGCCGATCGGCTCCATGCTCGGAACATTCGCCGCCGTTACGGCCCCGGTTCTCGGCGCCACGGCATTGCGCGCCGCCATCGCGAGCGGTGGTGCGGATCCGGCTGCTGTCGATGAGGTCGTGATGGGCTGCGTCCTGCCGGCCGGCCAGGGCCAGGCGCCGGCGCGCCAGGCGGCGATCGCCGCGGGCGTGCCGATCTCGGTCCCGGCAACGACCGTCAACAAGATGTGCGGATCCGGCATGAAGGCCGTGATGCTCGCGGCCGACCAGATCGCAAGCGGCGGCGCGCAGCTGATCCTGGCCGGCGGCATGGAATCCATGACCGGTGCCCCCTACCTGCTGCCGAAGGCCCGTGCCGGCTACCGGATGGGCCACGGCGAAGTCCTCGACCACATGTTCTACGACGGCCTGCAGAGTCCCTGGGACGGCAAACTGATGGGCTGCTTCGCCGATGCAACGGCCGCGAAATACGGTTTCTCGCGCGCCGACCAGGATGCCTTCGCCGCGGAATCCGTCCGGCGTGCGCTGGCGGCCATCACGTCGAAAGCCTTCGAGGCCGAGATCGCGCCGGTCACCATCGCCGATCGCAAGGGTGAGCGGATCGTCGCCCAGGACGAAACGCCGTTTTCGGTTTCGATCGACAAGATTCCCAACCTGAAGCCGGCGTTCGGCAAGGACGGTACGGTCACGGCCGCGAGCTCGTCCTCCATCGCCGACGGCGCGGCGGCGCTCCTGCTCGCCAGCCCGCAAGCGGCCGCCGGTTTGAAGCCGATCGCCCGGATCGTCGCGCATGCGAGCTTCGCGCATGCGCCGGAATGGTTCACGACCGCGCCCGCCGGGGCGATCGCGAAGGTCCTGAAGCAGGCCGGGTGGAAAGCCGGGGACGTGGATCTCTACGAGATCAATGAGGCCTTCGCCGTCGTGACCATGGCCGCGATGAAGGACATCGGCATCCCGCATGAGCGCGTCAACGTCAATGGCGGCGCCTGCGCGCTCGGCCATCCGATCGGCGCGACGGGCGCGCGCATCCTGACGACGCTGCTGCATGCGCTGATCAAGCGCCGCGGGAAGCGCGGCATTGCCGCGCTCTGCATCGGCGGCGGCGAAGCCACGGCCATCGCCGTCGAGATCGCCTGAGACCGCGTCAGTCGACGGCAAGGTCCTGGCCGACTTCCGTGGACAGCGGGATCCCGGCCACTTCGTAACCGCGGCGGAAATCGCGCACGTGGCGCATCATCCAGGCTGCAGCCGTTTCCCCATCCTGCGCGGCGACCGCGTCAACGATGTGCTTCTGCGCGGACTCGATGCGGCCGCGCGCCTGCGGCACGCGATCGATGATGATGGAAAGGCTCGGCTTCAGCAGCCGCAGCAGCGGCTCGTTCAACAGCACGAAGACCGGGTTGTCGCTCGCTTCCCCCAGCGCATTGAAGAAATCCGCAACGTCCTCGACCGCGAGCTCGCGATCGCCGCGCCTGCCGGCGAAGCGCCGCGCTGAGGCCGCAAGGCGCTCGAGCGCCTCCGCCGAGCGTCGCTGCGCCGCCGCCTGCGCGATGCCCGGCTGGACCGCCTGCAGCGCTTCCCAGACGTCCACGACCCGTGTCTCGTGCAGGGTCAGGGCCTGTGAAAGGCCGCCGCCGACGGACTCGCGGGTAGGACGCGTGACATAGAGCCGCTTGCCGCCGGCGCGGCGTCCCAGGAGCCCGCTGCTCTCGAGCTTGCGCAGGGCCTCGCGCACGGTCGAACGGTTGACCTCGAACTGACGGGCGAGCTCGGTCTCGGTCGGCAGGGCCTGGCCTTCCTTCAGCTCACGGCGAAGGATCCGGTCCCGGATGGCCTCGGATACACGCAGGTAGGCAGGGGCGTAACCCAGCGGCTCGAACACGTCTCACAGATCTCCGGCTGGCACTTGCCTGTCGGATTGTCGGACAATAATATGCGCCTGACAAGGGGGTACTAACGACCCCGGAGGAACCATGTTTCAGGTGGATTTCGATTTCCAGCTGGGGGAGCGCACCGACGAGCTGCGCCAGGCGGTGCGCGAATTCGCGGCCCGGCGGATCGCGCCGCGAGCCGACGAGATCGACCGCAGCAACCGGTTCCCGCGCGACCTGTGGCCCGAACTCGGCGCGATGGGGCTGCTCGGCATCACCGTGCCCGAGGCCTACGGCGGGCTCGGCTTCGGCTATCTGGAGCATGTCGTCGCGATGGAGGAAATCAGCCGCGCCTCGGGCTCGATCGGCCTGTCCTATGGCGCGCATTCGAATCTCTGCGTCAACCAGCTGCGCCGCTGGGCCAGCGACGGCCAGAAGCGCCGCTACCTGCCGAAGCTGATCAGCGGCGAGCATGTCGGCGCGCTCGCGATGAGCGAGCCCGGATCCGGCTCCGACGTGATCTCGATGCGCACGCGCGCGGACCGGCGCGGCGACGGCTTCGTGCTGAACGGCAGCAAGATGTGGATCACGAACGGCCCGGAGGCCGACACCGCCGTCGTCTATGCGACGGTGGAACCCGGCAGCGGCGCACCCGGCATCACGGCCTTCATCGTCGAGCGCGGCATGGCCGGTTTCCGCAGCGCGCAGAAGCTCGACAAGATCGGCATGCGCGGCTCGGATACGAGCGAACTCGTGTTCGAGGACTGCTACCTGCCGCCGGAAAACCTGCTGGGCGGTGTCGGCCAGGGCGCTGCGATCCTGATGTCCGGCCTCGATTACGAGCGCCTGGTGCTGACCGGCGGGCCGCTCGGACTGATGCGGGCGGCGCTCGATCTGATCGCACCCTACCTGCACGACCGACAGCAGTTCGGCAAGCCGATCGGCAGCTTCCAGCTGATGCAGGCGAAGCTTGCCGACCTTTACACCGACTGCAATTCGTCGCGCGCCTATGCCTACGCGGTCGCGCGCGCCTGCGACGCCGGGCGCACGACGCGCTACGACGCCGCCGCCTGCCTGCTGCATGCCTCGGAGCGCGCGACCTGCGCCGGTCTCGAAGCTATCCAAGCACTGGGCGGCAACGGCTATATCAACGACTATCCGGCCGGCCGTATCCTGCGGGACGCGAAGCTCTACGAGATCGGGGCCGGCACCAACGAGATCCGCCGCATGCTGATCGGACGCGAATTGTTCAAGGCGACCAGCCCATGAGCCGGATTGCATCGCGCATCGATCCGGGAAGCGCTGATTTCGGCGAGAACGCCGCGCACATGCAGACACTTGTCGCCGAACTGCGTGAGCGGCTGGCCGCGGCCGCGGCGGGCGGCGGCGATGAGGCCCGGGCAAAGCACCTCGCGCGCAACAAGCTCCTGCCGCGCGACCGCATCGAGGCCCTGCTCGATCCCGGCAGCCCGTTCCTCGAGATCGCGCCGCTGGCGGCGGGCGGCATGTACGGCGACGACGCGCCCGCGGCGGGTCTCGTCGCCGGCATCGGCCGCATCCACGGCCGGGAACTCGTGGTGGTTGCGAATGACGCGACCGTCAAGGGCGGCACCTACTATCCGGTCACGGTCAAGAAGCACCTGCGCGCGCAGGAGATCGCGCTCGAGAACCGGCTGCCCTGCATCTATCTCGTGGACTCCGGCGGCGCCTTCCTGCCGCTGCAGGACGAGGTGTTCCCGGACCGCGAGCATTTCGGCCGGATTTTCTACAACCAGGCGCGGCTTTCGGCCGCCGGCATCCCGCAGGTCGCGGTCGTCATGGGTTCCTGCACGGCGGGCGGCGCCTACGTGCCGGCCATGTGCGACGAATCGATCATCGTGCGCAACCAGGGCACAATTTTCCTGGGCGGCCCGCCACTCGTGAAGGCGGCGACCGGCGAAGTCGTCGACGCCGAGTCGCTCGGCGGCGGTGACGTGCATGCGCGCACCTCGGGCGTCGTCGATCACCTGGCCGACAACGATGCGCACGCGCTCGCAATGGCGCGCGAGATCGTCGCATCGCTCAATTACCGCCCGTCGCCCTGGCTCGAGAGCGGCGCGGCCGTGGATCCGGCCTACCCAGCCGAGCAGCTCTACGGCCTCCTGCCCCGCGACCTGCGCCAGCCCTATGACGTACGCGAAGTGATCGCACGTATCGTGGACGGCTCGGAATTCCACGAGTTCAAGGCGCTGTACGGAAAGACGCTGGTCTGCGGCTTCGCGAACATCTGGGGCTTCCCGGTGGCCATCCTCGCAAACAACGGCATCCTGTTCTCGGAGTCGGCACTGAAGGGCGCTCACTTCGTCCAGCTCGCGAACCGCCGCAAGCTGCCGCTCCTGTTCCTGCAGAACATCACGGGATTCATGGTCGGCAAGCGCTACGAGAATGCCGGCATCGCCCGCGACGGCGCCAAGATGGTGACCGCGGTCGCCTGCTCGACCGTGCCAAAGCTGACCGTCGTGATCGGCGGGTCGTTCGGCGCCGGCAACTACGCGATGTGCGGACGCGCCTACGGCGGGCGCTTCCTGTGGTCCTGGCCCAACGCGCGCATCTCGGTGATGGGCGGCGAACAGGCCGCGAGCGTGCTCGCAACCGTGCGCCGCGACGGCGTCGAGGCGCGCGGGGGCAACTGGCCGGAGGCCGAGCAGAAGAAATTCATCGACGACATCCGCGACCAGTACGAACGCCAGGGCAATCCCTATTACGCCACCGCGCGGCTCTGGGACGACGGCGTCATCGACCCGCTGGACACGCGCCGCGTGCTCGGGCTTGCGCTGTCGGTTGTCGCGCGCGGGCCGCCGCCTGCTGCCGAGTCCTACGGCATTTTCCGGATGTGACGGCAATGCTGTCGATCACACGAGACGCGCGCGGACTGGCCACCCTGACGCTCGACCGTCCGGATGCGCGCAATGCGCTGTCGGCGGCGCTGGTCGCCCGGCTGACGGAGGCGCTCGCCGGGCTCGCCGGCGATCCCGCCATCCGCATCGTGCTCCTGGCCGGCGCCGGCGGAGTCTTCTGCGCCGGCGCCGATATCGGCGAGATGCGCGCCGCGGGCGCTGCGCCGGCAGAGCAGAACGAAGCCGACTCGCGGCGCTTCGCGAACCTGCTGGTGCGCCTCGAGAACCAGCCGCAGCCGACCATTGCGATCGTCAAGGGCGCGGCCTACGGCGGTGCGCTCGGCCTGATCTCGGCCTGCGACATCGCGATCGCCGGCGGCAGCGCGCGCTTCGCGCTGTCGGAAGTCCGGCTCGGGCTCGTCCCGGCGATGATCTCGCCCTTCGTGATCCGCGCGATCGGCGCGCGCCAGGCGCACCGCTGGTGCCTGACCGGCGAGGCGATGGACGCGGCCACCGCGATGCGCGTCGGTCTCGTGCACGAGACCGTGGACGACGCGCTGCTCGCCGGTGCCGTGCAGAGCGTGGTGGATGCCCTGCTCGCCGGCGGCCCGCGGGCGCAGAGCGAAATCAAGCAGCTGCTGCGCCATGTCACGGGCCGCAGTAGCGCGGTCGACGAATCGGTGCTCTACGACACCTCGCGCTGGATCGCGCGCGTACGCGCGGGCGATGAGGCCCGCGAGGGACTCTCCGCCTTCCTCGAGAAACGCCAGGCGAAGTGGCGCGATCCCGGCTGATGCTGCGCCGCCTGCTGATCGCGAACCGCGGCGAGATCGCCTGCCGCATCATGCGGACCTGCGAGAGGCTCGGCATCCATTCGATCGCCGTGCATTCGGAAGCCGATCGCGGCGCGCTGCACGTGCGCACGGCGGACGAGGCGATCTGCATCGGGCCGGCGCCGGCCCGCGCGTCCTACCTCGACATCGATGCGGTGATCCGGGCCGCGCGCGCAAGCCGCGCGGATGCGATCCACCCGGGCTACGGCTTTCTCTCGGAGAACGCGGCATTCGCCGAAGCCTGCGAGGCCGCAGGAATCCGCTTTGTCGGGCCGCCCGCCTCCGCGATCCGCGCGATGGGCCTGAAGCACGAGGCCAAGGCCATTGTCTCCGCGGCCGGCGTGCCGGTCGTGCCGGGCTACATGGGCGAGGACCAGTCGGAGCGCGTGTTCGCGCGCGAGGCAGAGCGCGTCGGCTATCCGCTGCTGGTCAAGGCGGTCGCCGGCGGCGGCGGCAAGGGCATGCGCGTCGTGCGCGGTGCCGCGGAACTCGCCGAAGCGATCCGCGGCGCGCGCGGCGAAGCCGAAAATGCCTTCGGCGACTGCAGACTCATGCTCGAGCGCTTCCTGGAGCGGCCGCGGCACATCGAAGTGCAGGTGTTCGGCGACGGCAACGGCGAATGCCTGCACCTGTTCGAACGCGAGTGTTCGGTCCAGCGCCGCTACCAGAAGATCATCGAGGAATCGCCCTCGCCTTTCCTGAAGCCCGCCACCCGCGCGGCGATGACCGCGGCTGCCGTGCGCGCCGCCAGGGCGGTCGGTTACGTGAATGCCGGCACGATCGAATTCATCGTGAGCGCCGAAGGCGAATTCTTCTTCATGGAGATGAACACGCGCCTTCAGGTCGAGCATCCGGTGACCGAGGCGGTGACCGGCCTCGATCTCGTCGAATGGCAGCTGCGCGTGGCATCGGGCGAACGCCTGCCGATGAAGCAGGAACAATTGCGCCAGCAGGGCCATGCGATCGAGGCGCGCATCTACAGCGAAGACCCGCGCCGCGGCTTCCTGCCCTCGACCGGCAGGATCGAGCGATTCGCCTGCCCGCACCAGGATGCCCATTGGCGCGTGGACCGCGGCGTGGAGGACGGCGACGCCATCACCGTCTATTACGACCCGATGATCGCGAAGGTCATCGCGAGCGGTCCCGATCGCGCCGCTGCGCTCGCGACGCTCAGGCACCGCCTCGCGCGCACGGCGATCTTCGGCGTCTCGACCAACCTGCCGCTGCTGCGCGAGATTGCGGCGCACCCGCAGTTCGCCGCCGGCGACGTGGATACCGGATTCATCGATCGCGAACTTCAGGCATTGACACGTCAAGTGCCAGTGGCACCCGAATCGGTGCTGCTTGCGGCGAGCCTCGCGCTCGACTCCGGAGCCGGATCTGCGACCTCGCCATGGGCGCGGGGCGATGCCTGGCGCATGACGGGATCCGGGCGGCAGGCGATCGGCCTCAGGACACCGGCCTTCCGGCAATTGCGCGCGACCAGGCGCGGCACGCGCATCGAGATCCTGCAGGGCGACTCAAGCCTGGGCGGCAGCGTGGTCGCCGATGGCAATGACCGCTACACGATCGATGCGGGCTCGGGCACGCAGGAAGTCGAGCTGATCCGCCATGGCGGGCAGCTGCAGATCGTCGGGACACAAACGGACGAGATCGCGCTGGCCCCGGCCTGGCCCTTCGATCGCAGTGTCGAGGATGCCGATGCGCACCCGGCCTCGCCGTTGCCGGGCCGCGTCGTCGAACTCCGGGTGAAGGCCGGCGATGTGGTCGCGCGCGGCCACGTGCTCGCGGTCGTCGAGGGCATGAAGATGCAGCACGCGATCAAGGCCGCTCGCGCAGGCCGGATCGCATCGGTGCTGACGCGCGCCGGCGAACTGGTGGATGCCGACAAGGTGCTGTTTGACATAGAACCTGCCTGAGCGCGCGGTTGTTTTGCGCCGCAATACCCGCTAACGTTCCGTCCCCATTGGGTTGTCTGCACTTTTGTTCGCAAGTGCAGTAAAGGGATGCATGCAGCTTCGAGACAAAGTGGTCGCTATCACCGGCGGCGGCCGCGGCCTCGGCCGGGCCATGGCGCTCGCCTTTGCCGCCAAGGGCGCGCGGATCGCCGCCCTCGATGTCAATGCCAAGGATCTTGCGGAAACCTGTGCGCAATGCGCTGTACTGGGCGTACAGGCCAGTGCCTATGCGGCCGACGTCACCGATGAGTCCCAGGTCAGCGCCGGCCTGGATGCCATCATTTCCGACTGCGGCAGGCTCGACGTCCTGATCAACAACGCGGGCGTCACCCGCGATGCCCTGCTCGTCAAGGCGAAAGACGGCGAGATCCTGTCCAAGATGTCGCTCGCGCAGTGGAATGCCGTGCTGAGCGTCAATCTGACGGGTGTCTTCCTGTGCGCGCGCGAAGCGGCCGAACGGATGATCCGGCTCGGAAACGGCGGGCTGATCATCAATATCTCGTCGATTTCGCGCGAAGGAAACGCCGGCCAGACGAATTACTCGGCCGCCAAGGCGGGAGTCGCCGCGATGACCGTCGTCTGGGCCAAGGAACTGGCGCGCCACGACATCCGAAGCGCGGCCATCGCGCCAGGCTTCTGCGCAACCGACATCCTCGCCGCCATGAAACCGGAGCTCGTGGCGAGGGTCACAGAAGCAGTGCCGTTGCGGCGGCTCGGCGAGCCCGCCGAAATCGCCTCGACAGCGGTCTACATCGCCGAGAACGACTTCGTGAATGGCCGCGTCATCGAAGTGGACGGAGGGCTGCGCCTGTAGGAGCCGCGCCGGTAGCAGGCCTCCGGCTCCAGGCACCTGTAAACTGTCGCCGGGGGACAAGCAATGAAGCTGGTTCAGGTCAGGGCGGTCATCACCGGCGGTGCCTCGGGGCTCGGGCTCGCAACGGCCGAACGCCTGGTCGCCGCGGGCGGCAAGGTCACACTCCTCGACGTGCAGGACGCCGCCGGCCAGGCGGCCGCCGCCGCGCTGGGGAAGGCCGCGCGCTACGGCAACTGCGACGTCACCAGCGAATCCGCCGTCGAGACCGCGATCCGCGCGGCTGCGGAGTGGATGGGCGGACTGAATCTCGCCGTGTCCTGCGCCGGCGTCGCGACACCCGGCAAGCTCCTCGGCCGTGACGGCCCGCTCTCCTCCGCAGCGTTCCAGCGCGTGCTCGCCATCAATACGACCGGCACCTTTCACGTCGATCGCGCGGCGGCAGTGCTGATGCAGAACAACAAACCCGACGCCGACGGCGAGCGCGGCCTCCTGGTCCACACGGCCTCCGTCGCGGCGTACGAGGGACAGATCGGGCAGGTTGCCTACGCGACTTCCAAGGCGGCGGTCGTCGGCATGGTCCTGCCGCTCGCGCGCGAGCTCGCACGCTTCGGCATCCGCGTGGTCGGGATCGCGCCCGGGCTGTTCGGCACGCCGATGATGGCGGGACTGCCGCAGGAAGCACAGGACTCGCTCGGCAAGCAGGTGCCGTTCCCGCCGCGCCTCGGGCGGCCGGCGGAATACGCGGAGCTGATCGCCTCCATCTGCACCAACACCATGCTGAATGGCACCACGATCAGGCTCGATGGCGCGATCAGGATGGCGCCGCGATGAAGAAGAACTGGCGCTCGTCGTGGAGCGGACTTGTTGCGGTCTTGCTCCTCTCCGGCTGTGTCAGCCAGCCGCTCACGACTCGCGCGGAGACTGCCCCCGGCGGGATCAACATCCCGATCGAGTACTACAAGCTCGGCAACGGCCTCAAGGTCGTGCTGGCGCGCGATTCGTCGGCCCCGACCGTCACGGTCGGCGTCTATTACCAGATCGGCATGCGCATCGAGCCGCGCGACCGCACGGGCTTCGCGCACCTGTTCGAGCACCTGATGTTTCAGGGCTCGACCAACCTCGGCAAGATGGAATTCGTGCGCCTGGTCGAGAGCAACGGCGGCGTCTTCAACGGCTCGACGCGCCTCGACTTCACGAACTACTTCGAGATCGTTCCCGCCCACACGCTGGAGACCATCCTGTGGGCCGAGGCGGATCGCATGCGGGGGCTCGCGATCACGCAGGAAAACCTGACGAACCAGCAGGGCGTCGTCAAGAACGAGGTGAACGACAACGTACTGAACCAGCCCTATGGCGGCTTCCCGTGGCTGTCGATGCCGCAGCTCGCGAACGAGAACTGGTACAACGCCCACAACTTCTACGGCGACCTCGCGCACATCGACGCGGCGACACTCGAGGACGCGCGCGCCTTCTTCGACACCTACTACGCGCCGAACAACGCGGCGCTGGTCGTCGCCGGCGACTTCGAGCCGGCCGAGGCGCGGGCGTGGATCGAAAAATACTTCGCGCCGCTGGCTGCGCGCGCGCAGCCTCCGCGCCCGGACATCAGCGAACCCGCGCAACGGGCCGGCAAGCGCAAGTCCACCGTGGACCCGCTCGCGCCGCGCCCCGCGCTCGCGGTCGCCTGGCATGTCCCCGAGCGCGGCACAGCCGACCTGTACGCCTTCGGGCTCCTGGACCAGATCCTGCTGCAGGGCGAGGACAGCGCGCTGTGGCAGAAGCTAGTGCAGGAACGCGGCTACGCCGGAGACGTCGGCGGCGGCATCAACCTGCTCGGCAACATGTTCAACTACGACGGGCCGATGCTGTGGACCGTTTACCTTGTCCATGACCCGGCGGTCGCGCCCGACACGATCCTTGCGGACGTCGATGCGGAGATCGCGAGGCTCAAGAATGCGCCGCCGACGCCGGCGGAACTCGAGCGGGCGCTAACCAAGATCCGCGCCGATCTCTACGATCTCGCCGGCGCCAGCGATCACTTCGGGCTGGTGGACCTGCTGGCTTCATTCGCGCTCTTCGACGACGACCCGACGCTGATCAACCGCATCGAGTCGGAATTCCGCGCGATCAGGCCCGAGATGATCTCGGATGTCGCGCGCCGCTACCTGCAGGACAGCCAGAAGAGCGTGCTGATCGTCGAGCCCGGCAAGGCGCCGGCCGGAGCGAAGCCATGAAGCGATTCATCGGCCTGGCGATCGCGCTGCTCGCATTCGCGTCGGTGGCGCAGGGCCGTGAACTGCCGCCGGCGCCGGGGCAGCCGCGCGACTTCGCGCTGCCGGCGCGGGAGACGATGCAGCTTCCCAATGGCCTGTCACTGACATTCGTCGATTACGGCACGGTGCCGAAGGTCACGGTCCTTGCAGTGGTCCGCACCGGCAACATCGACGAGGGCGAATCGACCTGGCTCGCCGATGTCGCGGTCGAGATGTTGAAGGAAGGCACGGCGACACGCACGGCCGCCGACATCGCGAAGAGCGCCGCCGGCATGGGCGGATCGCTCGCGGTCGGCGCCGGCGCCGAGCAGACCTCCGTCGGAATCTCCGTGCTGTCCGAGCATGCGGCGGAGGCCGCGGAACTCGTCGCCGACGTGCTGCGCAACCCGCGCTTCCCGGAATCCGAGCTGCCGCGGGTGCTCGCCAACTTCGAGCGCAGCCTCGTCGTCGCCCGCTCGGAACCCGACTCGATTGCAGGCGAGGCGCTGTCCAGGCTGGTGTACGGCGATCATCCGTTCGGGCACGCGCTGCCGGCGCCGGGACAGCTCGAGACTTACGGCATCGCGGCCGTGCGCGGTTTCTATGACCGCAATTTCGGCGCCAAGCGCACGCGTGTCTACGTCGCCGGCCGCTACGACCGGGCGGCCCTCGAGGCGGCGCTCAGGCGCGCCTTCGGGGACTGGCGCGAAGGCCCGCCGCCGTCCGACCTGCCGCCGAAGGTGAGCGAAACGCTGCAATTGCAGCTGATCGACCGCCCGGATGCGCCGCAGTCCTCGCTGCGCATTGCGGTACCCGTGCCGCACCCGGCTTCCGCGCTCTATTTCCCGACCACGCTGACGAACAGCCTGCTGGGCGGCACGTTTTCCTCGCGCATCACGACCAACCTGCGCGAGGACAAGGGTTACAGCTATTCCCCGGATTCGTCGATCAGCGCGCATCGCGGCAATGCGCTGTGGGTCATGTCTGCCGAAATCACCGGCGAGCACACGGCCGAGGCGCTGACCGAGATCTTCCGCGAGATCGATCGCCTGCAGCGGGAGCCGCCCGCTGCGGCGGAACTCGACGCGATCAAGCGCTACCGCGCCGGCCTGTTTGTCATCGGCAATTCCTCGCCGAACGGCGTGCTGGGCCAGCTCGCGTTCCTCGACCTGCACGGGCTGCCGCCGGAATTCCTGCTGCACTGGGTCGCGAACATGTACGCGGTGACGCCGCAGCAGGTCACTGACATCGCCCGTCAATACATCGTGCCTGCGCGCATGACCATCGTCATCGTCGGGGACCTGAAGAAGATCGGCGACAGCGTGCGCGCGCTGCCGCAGCTGCAGGGGGCGCGCATGCCATGACCGATCGCGACGTCATGGAATACGACGTCGTGATCGTCGGTGCCGGCCCGGCCGGTCTTGCGGGCGCCATCCGCCTGAAGCAACTGAAGCCGGATCTCGGCGTCTGCGTGGTGGAAAAGGCTTCCGCCATCGGCGCGCACATGCTCTCGGGTTGCGTAATGGAGCCCGCCGCGCTCGATACGCTGCTGCCCGAATGGCGATCGTCCATGCCCGCCATCTGCGTGCCGGCGAAGCGCGACGAGTTCTGGTACCTGACCCGTAAGTCGGGCTTCCGCCTGCCGAACCCGCCGCAGATGCACAATCACGGCAACTTCATCCTGTCGCTCGGCCTGCTCGTGCCATGGATGTCGCAACGCGCCGAGGCGCTGGGCGTGGACGTGTTCCCGGGATTTTCGGCCGCCGAGGCGCTCATCGAGGACGGCCGGGTCGCGGGCGTGCGTCTCGGCGACATGGGCCTCGACAAGGAAGGCAAGCCGGGCCCGAACTACGCGCCGGGGGCCGACATCCGCGCCGGCACGACGATCCTCGCCGAGGGTTGCCGCGGCAGCGTCACCAAGAAAGTCATCGCGAGGCTCGAGCTCGACGCGGGCTGCGAGCCGCAGACCTACGGCCTCGGCTTCAAGGAATTGTGGCAATTGCCCTCCGGTCGCGCCGAGGCCGGCTTGATCCAGCACTCGGTCGGCTGGCCGGTCGACAGCCGCACCTACGGCGGCAGCTTCCTCTATCACCTGGACCAGGATCGCCTGTACGTCGGTTACGTCGTCGGCCTCGACTACGCGGATCCGCGCTTTGCGCCTTTCGAGGCTTTCCAGCAGTTCAAGAATCACCCGCGCGTGCACCGGCTGCTTGAGGGCGGCGAACTCCTGTCCTACGGCGCGCGCACGATCGCCGCCGGCGGCTGGCAATCCCTGCCGCGCATGGAGGCGCCGAGCCTGCTGCTCGTCGGCGATGCCGCGGGAACGCTCAACGTGCCGAAGATCAAGGGCGTGCACCAGGCGATCCGCTGCGGCGTGCTGGCCGCTGAGCACCTTGCGGAACGCGGCACGACGGAGGGATTCGATGCGCGCTGGCGTGCCTCGGAAGGCGGCCAGGAATTGAAACGCGTGCGCAACATCAAGCCGGGTTTCCATCGCGGACTCTGGTTCGGGATCGCGAATGCGGCGTTCGAGACGGCGCTCGGCGGCCACAGCCCCTGGACGCTGTCGCACACGGAGAATCACCTGGCGTTGCATCGCCTGGGCGACGGGCAGGCGCCCGAGCGAGGCTGGGGCGAACGCGACCTGCCGCCGCGCGACCGCGTCAGCGCCGTGTTCCACGCCGGCAACGTGCATGACGAGAGCCAGCCGGTGCACCTGAAGGTCTCGGACACGACGATTTGCGCGACGAGCTGTGTCACCGATTTCGGCAATCCCTGCGAGCGGTTTTGTCCGGCCGGCGTCTACGAGATGGTGGATGACGGCAACGGTGGAAAGAAACTGCAGATCAATGCCGCGAACTGCGTGCACTGCAAGGCCTGCGACATCAAGGACCCCTACGGCATCATCACCTGGACCGCGCCGGAAGGTGGGTCGGGCCCGAATTACCAGAACCTGTAGATGAGCGCCGAGCAGCCGATCTGGACGCCGTCGCTGCTCCGCATCGTGGATGCGAACCTGACGCGCTTCATGGCGTATGCGGCATCGCGCGGCGCTCCGGCGGGCGACTACGCGGATCTTTATCGCTGGTCGATCGAGCAGCCTGCCGCGTTCTGGGAAAGGTTCTATGAATTCGCCGACGTTGTCGGCGATCGCAGCGGACCCGTGCTCGTGGACGGGCACCGCATGCCCGGCGCGCGCTGGTTCCTGGGGACGCGGCTCAATTTCGCCGAGAACCTGCTGCGCGGCCCCGATCGCGAACCGGCGCTCGTGTTCCGGAACGAGCGCGGCGCACGGCGCGAGTTGAGCTGGCAGGAACTGCGCAATGAAGTTGCGCGCATCGCCGACGGCCTGCGCGCATCGGGGGTCGCGCCCGGCGATCGCGTCGCCGGCTACCTGCCGAATGTCCCGGAGGCGGTGATCGCGATGCTGGCGTCGGCCAGCGTCGGCGCCACCTGGACTTCCTGCTCCCCCGATTTCGGCGCGCACGCCGTGCTGGACCGGTTCGGGCAGGTCGCGCCGAGGGTGCTGTTCACGGCCGACGGCTATTTCTACGCGGGCAAGACGATCGATTCGCTCGCGGCGATCGGAGCAGTCCTCGCGAAGCTGCCGTCCGTGTCGCGCGTCGTGGTCGTGCCGTATGTCAGCGGGGATCCGGCGATCGCGGACTTGCCGAAGGCCGTGGCATTCTCCGAGTTTGGCCGCAGTGCCGCACCGCTGACCTACGAGCAGTTGCCGTTCGACCACCCGCTCTATGTTCTTTATTCATCGGGCACGACCGGCGTGCCGAAGTGCATCGTGCACGGCGCCGGCGGCACGCTGCTGCAGCATCTCAAGGAGCATCTGCTGCACACGGACGTCAAGCCGGGGGATCGCCTGTTCTTCTTCACGACCTGCGGCTGGATGATGTGGAACTGGCTCGCGAGCGGGCTCGCCGCGGGCGCGACGCTCGTGCTCTACGACGGCTCGCCGCTGCACCCGGGCCCGGAAGTGCTCTGGGACATGGCGGCCGAAGAGACGGTCACGATCTTCGGCGCGAGCCCGAAATACCTCGCGGCGCTCGAGAAGTCCGGCTACCGCCCACGCGACCGGCACAGCCTCTCGGTCCTGCGCACATTCCTGTCCACCGGCTCGCCGCTGGCGCCCGAACAATTCGGCTATGTCGCCGACGCGATCGGCCCCGACATCCAGCTCGCCTCCATCAGCGGCGGCACCGACATCGTCTCCTGCTTCGCGCTCGGCAATCCGCTGCTGCCCGTGTATCGCGGCGAGATCCAGTGCCGCGGTCTCGGCATGAAGGTCGAAGTCTGGGACGACCAGGGCCATGCGGTGACGGACGAACGCGGTGAACTGGTCTGCACCGCGCCGTTTCCGTCGATGCCTGTCGGATTCTGGAGCGACGCGGACGGCAGCCGCTATCGTGCCGCCTATTTCGAGCGCTACCCCGGTGTCTGGCATCACGGCGATTACGCGATCCTGACGCCGCGCGGCGGCCTGGTGATCCTCGGCCGATCGGATGCCGTGCTGAATCCCGGCGGCGTGCGCATCGGAACCGCGGAGATCTATCGGCCGGTCGAACAGCTCGATGAGGTCCTGGACAGCGTCGTTGTCGGCCAGGAATGGCAGAACGACGTACGTGTCGTCCTGTTCGTCCGGCTGCGCGAAGGCCTTGCGCTCGACGAAGTGCTGCGCGAACGCATCCGGCGCCAGATCCGCGCCAACGCGACGCCACGGCACGTGCCGGCAGTGATACTCCAGGTGCCGGACATACCGCGGACCATCAGCGGCAAGGTGGTCGAGCTTGCCGTGCGCGAAACGATCCACGGCCGCCCGGTCAGGAACACCGACGCGCTCGCGAACCCGGGCGCACTCGAGTACTTCCGCAATCGCGCCGAACTCCAGGGCTGAACGGCTTGGCCGGCACCACAGCGCTGACAGACCGGTGCCAGGCCTTGCTCGCCCCGCAGGGCCAATCGCTCGACGACGCGCAGCGCAAGGTGCTTGCCCGCCTCGAGGAGCTGCGGCGGCGGCTGCTCGCGCGCCAGTCCACCCCCGCGCGGATCAAGAATCTGCTGCCCGGCGCGCGCCGGACGCCGCTGCGGGGCCTGTGGCTCTGGGGCGGCGTCGGCCGCGGCAAGACCTTCCTCGTGGACCAGTTCTTCGCCGAGCTGCCGCTCGCAGCGAAGCGGCGCGAGCATTTCCACCGCTTCATGCACGACGTGCATGCGGGCCTGCGCAGACACGCCGGAAAGCCCTCGCCGCTCGAGCATGTCGCCGCCGCAATCGCGGGTCAGGCCCGGCTCCTGTGCTTCGACGAGTTCGCGGTCAACGATGTCGCCGATGCGATGATCATGGCGTCGCTGCTCGAGGAGCTGTTCAGGAACGGCGTGACGCTGGTCGCGACCTCCAACCTGGCGCCGACGGAGCTCTATCGCGACGGGTTGCAACGGGCGCGCTTCCTGCCGGCGATCGCGCGGATCGAGCGCCACTGCAAGGTCATGGAGCTCGATGCCGGCGTGGACTACAGGCTGCGCCGGCTGGAACGCGCGCAGCTGTTCCTGGGGCCTGGGATCGCCGACGCGGAAGCCAGGATGAGCGCGGAGTTCGAACGCATGGCGGATGGAGCGGGCGTCGCCGACGTTGACGTCGAGGTCGAAGGGCGCCCCGTGCGCGCCGTCCGGGAAGGCGAAGACGTCGTCTGGTTCAGGTTCCGCAAGCTCTGCGACGGGCCGCGCTCCGCCGCCGACTACATCGAGATCGCGCGCTGCTATCACACGGTGCTGGTCAGTGGCGTTCCGGTCATGGCATCAGCGTCCGACGACGCCGCGCGGCGTTTCATCGCGATGGTGGATGAATTCTACGACCGGGGTGTCAAGCTGATCCTGACCGCGGCCGCGGCGACGCCGGAAGGCCTCTATCGCGGCGAGCGCCTCGCCTTCGAATTCCGCCGCACGGCGAGCCGGCTGCACGAGATGCAGGGACGGGAGTACCTCGCGCGGCCGCATCGGCCGTGACCAGGCGCTAGACGGCCTCGCTGCCGGGTGGCGGCCGCGGCTCCCCCATCCGATAGACCGCGATGATCCGGTGCGTGACGGTGTCGCGCAGCACATTGAACCACTGGCCGCAGCCGAAGCTGTGGCACCAGCGCTCGGCGTGCTGGCCCCTGGGGTTCGTGCGGAAAAAGAGGTAGCTGGACCAGGCCTCGTCGCTGCAGTCCGGCGGCGGGCGCGAGATGTGCGATTCGCCGCCGTAAGTGAACTCGGGCTCGTCGCGGGTTCCGCACCAGGGACACTCGATCCGCAGCATTTCGGTATCCTACCCACGATATCCGATGTCGCGCTATTCCTTTCCTGCCCTCGCCCTGCACGCCCTGCGCGGCCACCAGCGCTGGTCGCGCGCGCTGCGGAACGACGCGCCGAAGCCGGCCTACGACGCGGTGATCATCGGCGGCGGCGGCCACGGCCTCGCGACCGCGTACTTCCTCGCGAAGAACCACGGCATGCGCCGCATCGCCGTGCTCGAGAAAGGCGTCATCGGCCACGGCAATTCCGGCCGCAACACGCAGGTTGTCCGCTCCGACTACTACCACCTGCCGAGCTCGAAATTCTTCGAGCGTTCATTGCGCCTGTACGAGGGCCTGAGCCGGGAACTGAACTACAACATCATGTTGAGCCAGCGCGGCAAGATCAACCTCGCGCACAGCCCGCACGAAATGGAAATGCAGCGCCGGACGGTGAATGCGATCCGCATGAACGGCGTCGACGCGGACATGCTGTCGGTCGACGATCTCCGCCGACTCGAGCCGGCGCTCAATTTCAAGGGGCGCTATCCCATCGAGGGCGGCTCGGCGCAATGGCGCGGCGGCATGGCCCGCCACGACGCCGTGGTCTGGGCGTTCGCGCGCGCGGCGGGAAAGCTCGGCGTCGACATCGTGCAGGATTGCGAGGTCACAGGCTTTCGCATCGAGCACGCCCGCGTCAGCGGCGTCGAGACCAGCCGCGGGCGGATCTCGGCGCCTCGCGTCTGCATGGCCGTTGCGGGCCATTCGTCGGAGCTCGCGCGCAGGGCAGGCATCCGGCTGCCGATCAACAGCATGGCCCTGCAGGCCATGGTCACGGAGCCGATCAAGCCGCTGCTGAATCACGTGGTGATTTCCGCCGTGGTCCACGGCTACGTCAGCCAGTCGGATCGCGGCGAGGTGATCATGGGCGGCGGCGCCGACATTTATCACTCCTATGCGCAGCGCGGCGGCCTGCCGGTCCTCGAGGCCAACGCGCAGTCCGCCATGGAGTTGTATCCCTGCCTCGGCCGGCTGCGCATCATGCGCCAGTGGGCCGGCATCGTGGACATCACGCCGGACACGAGCCCGGTCATGGGCCTGACGCCCGTCCAGGGTCTCTACGTCAGCGGTGGCTGGGGCACGGGCGGCTACAAGGCGATACCCGCCGGCGGCGAGACGATGGCATGGACGATCGCGAATGACCGCCCGCATGAGCTGATCACGGCATTCGGCCTCGGGCGATTTGCGACCGGCGCGCTCGTCGACGAGGGCGCGGCATCCGGAGTGGCGCACTGATGGCCGCGCGAACCGGTGCGGGGTTTCGCCTCGCCGCGGGCGGGAGCATCGACCGCACCCGGCCGCAGACATTCCGCTGGAATGGCCGCGCAATACCCGCCTATGCCGGCGACACGGTCGCCTCGGCGCTGCTCGCGAATGGCGTGCGGATCGTCGGCCGCGGCATGAAGTTCCATCGCCCGCGCGGAGTCCTGTCGGCAGGCATCGAGGAACCCAATGCGCTCGTCACGCTCGGCACGGGCGCGGCGATCGAGCCGAACGCGCGCGCGACGATGATTCCGGCGCGCGACGGCCTCGAGGTCCGGGCGCAGAACTGCTGGCCCGGCGTCGAATTCGATCTCGGCCGCGCGTTCGACGCCACGGCGCCTCTCTGGCCCGCCGGCTTCTACGGCAAGACCTTCATCTGGCCGTCCTGGCATTTCTACGAGCGGTTCATCCGCGGGGCCGCCGGCCTCGGGCCTGCACCGCAGCTGCCGGACCCGGCGCGCTACGAAGCCGTCAACGCGCATTGCGACCTGCTGGTCGTCGGCGGCGGACCCGCAGGACTCCTTGCCGCCGTCGCCGCCGTGCGTGCGGGCCGGAGTGTGATCCTCGCCGAACAGGACTTCGAACTCGGTGGGCAGCTGCTCTGCTCCACGGCCCGGATCGATGGCCGGCCTGCGATGGACTGGGTCGCGCAGCTGATCGCAGAGATCGAAGCCTCGACCGGAGCCAGCCTGCTGAAGGCGACGACCGTATTCGGGCTTTACGATCACGGCAATGCCGGCCTGCTGCAGCGGCTCGATCTCGAACCCCCGGACGGCACGATCCGCCAGCGCTACTGGCGCGTGCGCGCGAAGCAGACCCTGCTCGCCACCGGCGCGATAGAGCAACCGCTCGTGTTCGAGGCCAACGACCTGCCCGGCATCATGCTGGCGGGCGCGGCGCGCCAATACGCGAATCGCCATGCAGTGGCGGTCGGGCGGCGCGTCGTGTTCGCGACCAACAATGACTCGGCCTATGTTGCGGCGCTCGACCTGATTGCGGCGGGCATCGAAGTGCCGTTCCTGTTCGACACCCGCCCGACGACACCCGAGGCGCTCGCAGACTCATTGCGCACCCGCGGCGTCGAGGTCCGGGCCCGTGCGGCCGTCGTGAAAGGCCTTGGCCACCGCACGCTCGACGGCCTCCGCTACGGATCGTTGACCGCAAATGGCTCGATTGCTGATGTTCGCGAGGTCCATTGCGATGCGCTCGGCCTGTCCGGTGGCTGGTCGCCGACCGTGCACCTTTTTTCGCATGCGCGCGGCAAGCTCGAGTTCGACCCCCTGCGCCAGTGCTTCCTGCCGCGATCCGGCACCGCGCCCGTGCTGTGCGCCGGTTCCGTGACCGGCACGACAACGCTTGCGGAAACCCTGGCGAGCGCCCTGGCCGCGGTCGGCGCGACGCCATCGCCTGCCCTGCACGTCATCGAGGAGCCGCGCGTGGGTGCGGAGGTCGGCGCGCTCCGCCGCACGCCCGCCGGGCGCCGGCGCCGGCAATGGCTGGACCTGCAGCACGACGTCACGGTCGCCGATGTCGGCATCGCGATGACCGAGGGATTCGAACATGTCGAACTGGTCAAGCGCTATACGACGGCCGGCATGTCGGTGGACCAGGGCAGGACGAGCAACCTGAATACGCTCCTGACCGTCGCCGGATTGAGCGGCCGCGATCCCGGCGACATCGGCACGACAACCTACCGTCCGCCGTATTCACCCGTGGCACTCGGCGCGCTCGCGGGACGCCAGACCGGCGATCGCTACCTGCCGCGGCGGCTCCTGCCGGCGCATGAGCGGCACGCGGCGCTCGGTGCGCATTGGTGGGAAACCGGCGGCTGGATGCGCCCGGCCTGTTATCCGCAGGGCGGCGAGTCCATGCACGATGCGGTCCGGCGCGAAGCGCTCGCGGTCCGCAGCACGGTCGGCATCTACGACGCTTCGCCGCTCGGCAAGATCGAGGTCACGGGACCGGACGCCGCAAGGTTCCTCGACTTCTTCTACATCAACAATGTGCTGACGCTGCAGCCGGGCCGCGCGCGTTACGGCCTGATGCTGAACGAAAGCGGCGTCATCATCGATGACGGCACGATCGCGAGGCTGGGCCCCGCGCATTTCGTGATCACGACGACGAGCAGCGGCGCAGGCCGCATCACGCAATGGCTGGAGGAATGGCGCCAGTGCGAATTGCCGCATCTCGAGGTGTTCGTGACGCCCGTGACGAGCCAGTGGGCGACGATCGCCGCGTCCGGTCCTCGCTCGCGCGGCCTGCTGCAGCGCCTCGGCATGGACATCGCCGTGGACGGCGCATCGCTGCCGCACCTGCAGGTTCGCGAGGGCCATATCGGGCAGTTCCCCGTGCGGCTGTATCGCATCAGCTTCTCCGGTGAACTCGGCTACGAGATCAATGTTCCCGCGCGCCACGGCGCGGCCCTGTGGGAACGGCTCATGGCGGCAGGCCAGGATCTCGGCGTCGTGCCCTATGGCATCGAATCCCTGCTGTTGCTGCGGCTCGAAAAAGGCTTCCTCCATGTCGGCGTCGACACCGACGGCACGACCTCGCCCGCCGATGTCGGCTGGGGCGAGGTCGCGATGAAGAAGAAGGCCGATTTCGTCGGCAAGCGATCGCTGACGCGCAGCGACAATCTCCGGGCTGACCGGCTGCAGCTTGTCGGACTCACGGCCGACGACGCGGACATCCTCGTGGCCGGCGCGCACCTGCGGCTGCCCGGCACGCGCGAAGGCAGCGACGGCTGGGTGACCTCGGCCGCGTTGTCGCCGGCGCTCGGCCGGCCCATCGCGCTCGCCTTGCTGCGCGGCGGCCGCTCCCGCCTCGGCGAGGCCGTTTTCGTACACGATCTCGACCGGCGCTGCAGGGCAACCGTCGTCACGACGCCCTTCTTCGACCCGGAGGGAACACGCCTGCATGCCTGAGCTCGTCACAAGGCTGCCGCCCCGCGCGTCCGTCCGCCTGCAGGTTGCAAGTCGCCTCGTGCAGGATACTGCCCGTCACGCGATCGGCGGCGTGTCGCTGCCGCAGCATCCGAACCGCTGGAACGGCCAGGATCCGCTCATCTGGCGGGTCGCTCCCGATGCCTGGCTGATCCAGTCGGCGCAGGCGGGCCATGACGTCGCTTCGATGGCGCGAGCTGCCTGCAGGGATCTCGATTGTGCCGTCACGGATCTCTCGGATGCGCTCGAAACGATTGCGCTCGACGGTCCGGCTGCATCCGCCGTGCTGGCGCGCGGCTGCGGCCTCGACCTGCGTGAGAAATCGTTCGAAGCGCAGGCCTGCGCCCGCACGCGCCTGGCGCAACTGCCGGTGCTGATGCGCAAGGCGGCATCCGCGCGCTTCGAACTCGTCGTCGACCGTGCGGCGGCGCAGTATCTCGAGGACTGGCTGCGCGACGCCGCGATCGGCGTCGGCTAGCGCCGGATTCGGCCCGAGTCGCTGGCCGCGCTCCTCAGGCGAGCGCGGTCACGAGGATCACGGCGAGCGCCACCGGACAGACGTAACGGAGCAGCAGCACGACGCAACGCCTGCCAAAGGCCGTGGTTTCCTCGAGCTGCTCCGCGACGATGACCCGGCTGACGCGCCAGCCGACGAAGACGCTGACGAGCAGCGCGCCGATCGGGAGCAGGACATTCGACGACACGTAATCCATCACGTCGAAGAACGTCGAATGCGCAAAGGCCGGCATGGCGCCGAGCGGCCGCCACCCGGACCAGAGATTGAACGAGAGAACGGAGCCGATGCCGAGCAGCCAGCTGGCTCCACAGGCGATCACGGCCGCCATCGGCCGGCTGAATCCACGCCGCTGCTCGAGCCATGCCACGAGCGGCTCGATCCCCGCGAGCGACGGCGTCAACGCCGCGAAGATCAGCAACAGGAAGAACAGCGTCCCGATCAGGCGCCCGCCGGGCATCTCCGCGAAGAGCGTCGGCAGCACCTCGAAGACGAGTTCCGTCCCCTGCGCCGGGTCCATGCCATAGGCGAAGACCAGCGGAAAGATCATCAGTGTCGCCAGCAGCGAGACCAGCAGGATCGAACCGACGATGATCAGGGCGCAGCGCAGCAGCGACGTGCCGCGCTCGACGTAGGAGCCATAGGCCACCATCATCGCCATGCCGACGCCGGTCGCGAAGAATGCCTGCCCGATCGCCGCCAGCACGACCTGCGGCGTGATCGCGCCGAAATTCGGCGCAAAGGCGAAGGCGAGCCCGTTCTTCACGTCGCCTGTCGCAAGCGCGTACGCGACGAGTATCAGCAGCAGCGTCAGCAGCGCCGGCGCGCGGATCCTGTTGGCTGTCTCGATCCCCCTGCCCAGGCCATGCGCGGAAATGAAGATCACGACGGTGATGAATGCCAGGTGCCAGGCACCGACTTCCCAGGGACTGGACAGGAACTCGTGCCACAACGCGGCGACACCGGGACGCTCGAGCCCGGCGAGCGCACCCGCGCCGACCTTCCAGGTGTAGGCGAGCACCCAGCCGGCGATGACCGTGTAGTACGACATGATCATGAAGGTTGCGAGCGTGCCCAGTACGCCGATGGCGTTCCAGCGCGTCGAGAGCCCGGAAGCCTCCGCAACGACGCCCGCAGCCTGCGGCGGGTTGCGCCGTGAACGTCGTCCGATCGCGAACTCCGCGGCGAGCAACGGTGTCGCGATCAGCAGGCACGCCAGCACGAACACGAATATGAACGCGCTGCCGCCGCTGCTGCCGACGAGGTACGGAAATCGCCAGATGCTGCCCAGGCCGACCGCGGCCCCGACCGCGCTCAGGTAGAAGGCGAAACGTGACGACCAGAGCGGCGACTTCTCATTGGGCAATGCCACAGGCCCTCCGGCGGCCGCGCAGCCGGCCAGGCAGCGCTGTGCCTTGTTCAGCTGCGATTCGCTCTGTTCGGTAGCAGACAGATGGCGCCGCGATCAGCGGGCACAATTTCCCGGGAAAGCCTGCACGCGTCAGTTCAAGCAAATCGACCGCCGAGCGAACTCGAGTGATCATCAGCCGGTATCCCCTGAAATTCCGATTGGCAGCTCTGCTGATCGGGGCCGCCATCTGCGGATGCGCAACGCTTCCCCCCGGCTCCGATTATCCCAAAGTTGCTTCAACTGCTCTCGTCAACCCCGACGAGACGACGCTCGGCCGGCATTTCGAGACGGCGGCAAACGAAAATGGCGGCAATTCCGGATTTCGCATGATTTCGGTCGGCGCCGATGGCTTCCTGACCAGGATGCAGTTGATCGATTCCGCCGAGCGCACCCTGGACCTGCAATACTACATTTTTCGCGGAGATAACACGGGACGACTGCTGACGGATGCGGCGCTGCGTGCCGCCGATCGAGGCGTACGGGTGCGCGTGCTGATCGACGATGGCGATACGGTCAGCGGCGACGAACAGATCGCGGCACTCGCCGCGCATCAATCAATCGAGATCCGCATCTTCAATCCCTTTGCGTATCGCGGACACAGGAAGCTGCTCAAGACCGTCGAATTCATGTTCAACGCAAGGAGGCTCGACTACCGGATGCACAACAAGCTGCTGGTCGTCGACAATTCGGCGGCCTTGATCGGCGGACGCAATATCGGCGATGAATACTTCCAGATCGACCCCGATTCCCAGTTTGCCGACGACGACGTCTTCGCGGCCGGCCCGATCGTCAAGCTCCTGTCCCACACGTTCGACGAATTCTGGAACAACGCGCTTTCCATCCCGAATGAGGCACTGTCGGCGCGGAAGTCGTCGCATGTCGCCCTGCAGGAGCACCGGGAATCGACGATTGAACAGCCGGCGCAGGTGAAGACGGGCGGAATCGACTACCTCAAGCAGGTCGCTACCGGCGAGCCATTTGCCGGAATGCTCTCGGGCCGGTTGCCGCTGACCTGGGCGCACGTACAACTCGTCGCCGACAGCCCCGACAAGAAAAGCGCCGAAAATGGCTCGATGGTTGGCAGGTTGATGCACCGGCCGGTTGCGGTCGCCATGGGTGCGACACGGTCGGAGCTGCTGATGGTCACGCCGTACCTGATTCCTGGCGACGAGGGAATGCGGTTGTTCGAGGACCTGCGGCGGCGCAATGTGCGCATCCGGATCCTGACGAGCTCGCTTGAGTCGTCGACCGTCCTGATGGCGCAGTCCGGCTACATGCGCTATCGGCTGCCGCTCCTCAAGTCGGGCGTGGAGCTGTACGAGATCCGCTCACTGCTCGGAAATGCGAAGGGCAGCGGTCAGACCGCAGCGATTTCCCGGTTCGGCAACTATTCTCTGCACGCCAAGCTATTCGTCATCGACCGCCAGCGATTGTTTGTCGGTTCGATGAATTTCGACCAGCGGTCGATGCATCTGAATACCGAAATCGGTTTGATCATCGACAGCCCCGCGCTGGCGGAACAGGTGGCGACACGGTTTGAAGCCATGGTGCAGCCTGTGAATTCCTACCAGCTGGCCCTGGTGCCGCGGGAGTCCGGAAGCCGGCAGCAGCTGGTATGGCGTACCCAGGAGGGCGGCAGTCCCGTGGAATACGAGAAGGAGCCTGCGCGCAGTCGCTGGCAGGCGGCCAAGGTCAGGTTTCTTTCCAAGCTTCCGATGGGTGGTCAGCTATGAACATTCGATTGACGATGGTCTCGGGACTCCTGCTGGCACTGTCGTTTCTGCCTTTGGCGCAGGCGAGTCCGCCAGACAGCGCCCAGGTCGAGATCAATTACCTGCTTGGATTCATCGAGGTTTCCGGGTGCCAGTTCTATCGCAATGGCAGCTGGTACGACTCGAAAAGGGCCCAGGCGCACCTGCGCAACAAGTACGAGGCGCTGGCTTCCAGAAATCTCATCAAGACCGCCGAAGACTTCATCGACCTGGGTGCATCGGAGAGCAGCATGAGCGGGCGACCCTACGAAATCCGCTGCGGCGAATGTAAGTCAGTGACAACGGGTCCATGGCTGCACGACGTGTTGACGCGCTACCGAGTCGTCGCGTCCAGAAAGACGAAAGCACTGTAGTACGGGAAACCTGGCGAAACAGACGGCCAGGGCCCATGGAACAGGGCCCCTGGCGTCTGGAAGGGTGTCAGTCGTCCTTCTTGATCTTGATCTCGCTCGTGACCGACTTTACATGCTCGGTTTCACGCGCAATCCTGACGGCAGTGTCCGCATCTTCCTGCGACCTGGCGAAGCCGCTCAGCCAGACATCGCCATTCGAGTCAGTATCCACCTGGATCTGCGCAAGAGTCTTGATGTTTTCCGCAGCCAGCTTGGACTTGATCACGACGGTGATTGCCGAGTCCTTTACGAAGGCCTTCGGGTGTGTACGGTCCGCGTCAGTGTCTTCGGCAGTACTGATTACCGGGCCGAGCAAGGTGCCGATAACCAGGCAGGTTATCGCTAATTTCGATTTCATAAACGAATCCTTTTGCAAGTGAGCCGTCAGGGTCCCATGTCGCGTCTTCTTTCTCTGTTCTCCAGCGCACATAGGCCCTGCTGACGGGACCCGGCCACCCGCCGCGCGCCCGAGCTACAATCCGGCGATGGAAATGCTGGGTCTGCCCGCCTTCTGGGTCGAGCTGGGCGCGATTATCTGGATCAATCTGCTGGTTTCGGGCGACAACGCCGTGATGATCGCCCTCGCAGCGCGGTCGTTGCCCGCGAAGCAGCAGAAGCTCGCCGTCTTCTGGGGCAGCACGGCAGCGGTCATCCTTCGCGTAATCCTGACGATTTTCGCGGTCGCGTTGCTGAGCCTGCCGTGGCTGAAGCTCATCGGTGGCGGCCTGCTCCTCTGGATCGGCGTGAAGCTCCTGACACCGGGGAGGATTGAAACCGGATTTTCTGCGCACGACAAGCTGTGGCTGGCGATCAGGACCATCCTGATCGCCGACCTGGTGATGAGCCTGGACAACGTGATCGCTGTCGCCGCGGCGGCGAATGCGGCCGCCTCCACGCCCGATCTGGAGAACATGAAGTACGTGCTGCTGATACTCGGTCTTGCGATCAGCATCCCGATCGTCATCTTCGGCAGCGTCCTGATGCTGAAGATCATGGAGCGATTTCCAGTCATCATCGCGCTCGGCGCGGCCCTGCTCGGCTGGATTGCGGGCGACATCATGGTGACCGACCCGGCGATTGCAGGCTGGGTCCAGCAGCATGCAGCGTGGCTGCGCGAATGGCACACCGCGCCGATCGCCGGTGCGATTCTCGTGACTGCACTGGGCAGGTGGACCAGGCGCGAAAAAAAGACCCCGGACAGGTCCTGACCGGGCATTCGGACGGCTAGGTCTCGTCGCGCAGGTAGCTGTCCGATTTGTTCAGCCAGTCGTCGCGCGGGGGCGAGAAGACATCGATGTCGAGCGTGTCCTCCAGCGCCACCGCGGCATGCGGAAGGTTAGGGGGAATGACCAGCACTTCGCCCGCGCCCAGCACGACTTCCCGCTCTCCATGCTCGCCGAGCAGCAGGCGCAGCTTGCCGGTCACGATATAGGTGATCTGTTCATTGTGGTGCGAATGCCGCGGAACATCGTCGCCCTTCTTCAGTACTATCTGCGCGATCATCATCCGTTCGGCCGTAATCAGACGCCTCGTGATACCGCCCTTCAAGGGCTCTTCCGGAATGTCCGTCCAGCGGTATTGCTGCAAACCTGA
>Ga0326726_10000807_pt1 | contig 28738 bp, 29 predicted proteins | sample MHFenrmetagenome_2_FD_207603 | JGI IMG/M metagenome (GOLD analysis project Ga0326726, IMG submission 207603) | Lab enriched peat soil microbial communities from Michigan Hollow, Ithaca, NY, United States - MHF15MN | ecosystem: Environmental > Terrestrial > Soil > Wetlands > Peat | place: USA... | reverse complement strand
ATTTCACGCAGATAGTCCGTGCCGATCTGATGGCCAAGTCCGCGTGAGCCGCAATGGATACTGATCACGATGTCGTCCTGCGCCAGCTCGAGGACGGCGGCGATGTCCGGTCGCTCGATCTGTGTGACGACCTGAACCTCGAGATAGTGATTGCCGGAACCGAGCGTGCCGACCTCATCGAGCTGGCGTGCAAAGGCGCGAGCCGATACGCAATCCGGTTTCGCGTGCAGGACCTGGCCGTGCTCCTCGATACGCTCAAGATCCCGCGTTTCGCCATAGCCGCGCTCCACCGCCCAACGGGCGCCGCCCGTCAGCACGTCGGAGAGCTCCTCGGTCGACAGATGCAATCGGCCGCCACGGCCCATGCCCGCGGGGATCGCGCGTGCGAGCTCATCCGCCACGGCATGGCGCATGGGGTCCAGCTGCACGCGTTTGATCGAAGTCAGTAGCGTACGCACGCCGCAGGAGATGTCGAAGCCGACGCCGCCCGCGGATACGATTCCTCCAGCTTCCGGGTCGAAGGCGGCGACGCCACCAATGGGAAACCCATAACCCCAGTGCGCATCGGGCATCGCATAGGCGGCGCGCACGATGCCCGGCAGCCGCGTGACGTTGACGAGCTGCTCACGCACCTTGTCGTCCATGGCCGCGAGCAACTCCGCGTCCGCATACCACACAGCCGGCACATTCATGTCGCCGCTGCGTGGAATTCGCCACTCAGTCGCTGAGACGCGCTCGCAACCTTCGAGATTCATGAGAGTGCCTTCGATGCCGCTACACGTCGATGATGCATTGCGCGCGCCACTGGCCTGGCGCGAGTTCTGCGACGCTGAGATCCGTGTAGGTGGCGCCTTTTACCTCGGTGGCTGGCTGGTGGCGTTCGGGATCGACGCGCTCGCCCCACGCCTCGGCGCCGAGATGCGTGCCGACGATGGTGACGCGGTACAGACTGAAGAGCATGTGCCGCGTTGCCATCTGATAGATGACCGAGTTCAGCCACTCGTAGAGGAGGTCCTCGAGGTCGGCCGCGTCGCAATGAATATCCACGCGATGATTCGGGAAAACCGCAGTCGGATCGCAGACGGCGGCCGTCAGGGCGAGCGCGATGCCCTCGAATGCCTCATCGGCCAGGGCGCCGAAGCCACGAATGCCGACGTCGGCACCGTGCGAATACAATTCCCAGCGCGGAGGATGCGTACTCGGCGCTTGCGATTCGCGCATGTTCGTTCACGGCGCCTTGCGCAGTGCTCGCTAACTGCGCCACCACTCGACGAACTCGTCGAACTCGATGACGCCGTCTCCATCGGTATCGATTTCAGCAAAGCCGGTGCGGCAGTCATCGTGTGACATCTCCGCTTCCAGCCCATCGAGGAAGTTCACGAATTCATCGAATTCCATCAGGCCGTCGCCATCCTTGTCGAATTCGTCGAAGTCTTCGTGCAGCTCGGCCAGCTCGTCGGCCGTCAATGGTCGTTTGTTTGCGGTCTCAGTCATATTTCTTGTTCTCCTACATATCCGAAAACATCGTGCGCCGGCTGCGCCCGAGCGCCCATAGGTACATGCCCTTAGCCGACCGCGCGCCGCGCGCGCTCGAGCAACGTTAGCACGGTCGCATCCTCGAGCTGGGAAAAGTCGCGATACGACTGCCCAATGGCAAATAGAAAGCGCGGCATAGTCAGAATCACCGTCGCATCCGCTTCCGCGTCGAGGGCCGCGGCCGCCTCCGCGGAGGCGACCGGCGCGGCAACAAACACGGATGTCGCGCCCGCCTTGCGCGCTGCGCGCACCGCGGCGAGCATCGTGGCGCCGGTTGCGATTCCGTCGTCCACCAGCACGACGCACTTGCCGCTTAGATCGAGCGGTGGCATTCCGGCCCGATAGACGTGTTCCCGTCGCTCGACTTCCTTTCTCTCATGCTGCGCGAGACGCTCGAATAAATCGTCCGTGATGCCCATCACGGCAGCCGGCGGGTCGTGCACCACGATGCCACCGCTTGCCACCGCGCCGATCGCCAGCTCGGGTTGACTTGGCATGCCGACCTTGCGCACGACCAGCACGTCGAGCGGAGCATGCAACGCCTTGGCGACCTCCCAGGCCACCGGGACGCCGCCGCGCGGCAAAGCAAGAACAATCGTCGGTGATGGCGGCGCGCGTTTGGCTACGGCGCGTCCAAGCTCGATGCCGGCGCTTGTGCGATCGTCGAACATGTGTGCGTTGGGCTGAATTCCTTGAGGTGGATACTTTCGCAGACTACCACCAGAAAGTATGTGGAGCGCGGTGCTTGCGGGCCCTCGGGAAATGTACGTACCAGCCAGGTGATGAACCTCGGTTTGTCCCCATTGCCAGTTGCTGCATGCGGAAGATACTGTTTTCGATCCTTTCAAGGGCAGGCTGTGGAGAAGCTCATGGGGACAACAGCACGTCGGCGTGCACTTGTGGCAGCCGGTCTGGTCTTTGCGGGCGCATTTGCCAGTGTCCATGCTGAAGACCTATCGAAATACACAGGGCCCGACCTCTATCGACGATTTTGCGCAAGCTGCCACGGTCGCGAGGGACTGGGAGACGGCCCCGTTGCCGAGAGCCTCAAAGTCATGGTCCCCGATCTGACCCGCATTGCGAAACGACACGGCGGCGTGTTTCCGGCGGAGCAGGTGCGCAAGATCGTCGACGGTCTTGAGATCCACCCCCCTCACGGACCTCGCGACATGCCGGTGTGGGGTTTCGAATTCCGCGCTGCGGACGCCAAGAATGCGCAGGCCGGCTTGCGCGCCACCGATCTCATTGCGCGCCTGGTCGACTACCTGCGGTCGATCCAGGTGCCGTGACCGCTGCGCGCAGCAAGGCGTCGAGATCATCCGGCAACTCGAGATAACGGCCCGTAAGAGCGTCGTAGGCGCCTGCGGCGAGATCGACGCAGCGTTGGGCGCACCTCGCCAGATCGGCATCCTTGTTCGGGTCGGCCTGCTTCTCGCGCAGGCGCGCGACCATCGCGGGCAGCCACCTCTGCGCGTCGGGTGAGTTCATCGTTTCCGCGGCGATGCCGGTGAATACAAAGCCCGGGTCGATGGCGAACACACTGACGCCGAATTCCTGCGCCTCGGCAGCGGCCTGAGCGGCGATGCGCGTCTGCGCGATCTTCCCGACACAATAGGCGGACAAATGCGCCGCAACAATGCGGCTGGCGACGGCCGAGACCAAAATAATGCGGCCGGCACGCCGTTCGACCATTCCGGGCATGACGTGCCGCAGATACAGCAGCGGCGCAAGAATGTGCACCTGTTGCGCCGACCACCAAGCCTTGGGGTCGACCGCCCAGATCGGGCCGAAGGGGCCGGGTACGCCCGCATTATTTACGAGCAGCGTCGCGGGACCGAAGCGTGCCTCGGTCATCGCGACCACGTGCGCCACGTCACGTTGCGAAGTGACGTCGCCGGCGATTGCGAGCGCCCGGCCGCCGGCCGTCGCGATCTCTGCGGCCACCGCATCGAGTTGCTGTTGGGTCCGCGCGGTCACCGTGACAGCAGCGCCCTCGGCTGCGAACCTCATCGCAATAGCGCGACCGAAGCCGCGGCCGGCGCCGGTGACTATCGCGACCTGATGATCCAAAGGTCGTGCCATGACTCTCTATGTCAATTGTGCCGCTTGCTTCACTCTAGCGGCTTCCGGCTAACTATGCTCATTGAACCGACGCCGGGAAGTGCGGGTCCGACGGGCGTGGATAAAGAGGTCGGGTGCCAGTGACCATGGCCACGAACATTCCTACAGTCTCCATTGGCGCTGCGTTGATCCTGGTGGCCCTCAGTGCCTGCGGCGGCGGATCGGGAAGTTCGGCTCCAACACCGCCACCGCCACCGCTACCGCCACCGCCATCGTTCAGCAACCTGACTCGCGTTTCTGCGGCCTCGACTTTTGCGGCGGGCTGCAGTGGCACAGCGCAAACCGGCACGAATTTCATCAACGCCGAAGTCGAGCCGCACGCCGTCGTCAATCCATCGAACCCCAGCAATGTGGTCGGCGCATGGCAGCAGGATCGCTGGTCGAGCGGCGGTTCACACGGATTGCTGATGGCCGCATCGTTCGACGGTGGACACAACTGGACGATTTCGAGTGCGCCTTTCTCCCGCTGTACGGGCGGCAGTCCCGCCAACGGCGGCGACTTCGACCGAGCGACCGATCCCTGGCTGGCAGCGTCGCCCGATGGCGCGATCTACGCCCTGTCGCTGTCTTTCAGTGGCGGCACGCTGCAACCGGGATCCTCGAGCGCTGTGCTTGTTGCACGCTCGGTCGATGGCGGCACGACCTGGGGCCCGCCTGCCACGCTGATTCGCGATGGCGATCAGTTCTCCAACGACAAGGACTCGATCACGGCGGATCCCGGCGACGCGCATTTCGTGTACGCAGTGTGGGATCGCCTGACGACGACCAACGAGGGCCCGGCATGGTTTGCCCGCACGATTGATGGAGGTGCGACCTGGGAGGCGGCGCGCGCAATCTTCAATCCCGGCCCGGGCAATCAGACACTCGGCAGTCTGATCGCCGTTCTCCCGAACGGGCAGCTCGTCAATGTCTTTACGGAAATTGATGTCGCCGCGGGCGGCACGGTCACGACGAGTCTGCGGGCGATCCGTTCGACGGATCGCGGCGCAAGCTGGAGTGCTCCGGTCACACTGGCTGCAGTGCAGGCCAGCGGCACGTTCGATCCGCAAACCGGAGCCAATGTGCGCGACGGTTCCGATCTCGCTTCGCTCGCCACCGACCCCACGGGCACGCTCTACGTCGTCTGGCAGGATTCGCGTTTTTCCGGCGGCGCGCCCGACGGCATCGCGCTGTCGCGTTCGATCGATGGAGGATTGACATGGACAACGCCAGTACGCGTGAATTCGCGCGTCGACGCGGCAGCATTCACGCCGACGGTGCACGTGCGCGACGATGGGGTGATCGGTGTCAGTTACTATGACCTTCGCAACAACACGAGCGACCCCGCGACTCTGCTCACGGATTACTGGCTCGCGATGTCCGTCGATGGCACGACTTTCACCGAATCGCACGTAAGCGGGCCGTTCGATCTTGATCGGGCGCCGAATGCCGATGGACTCTTCCTCGGCGACTATGAGGCGCTCGTCAGCGTCGGCGCCGAGTTCCGGCCATTCTTCGTGCGGACGACGGCGGCAGGCACAGGCAATCCTACGGACGTGTACATGGCATTCGGTCCGGCCCCCTGACGCGCGACAACGGGAACGCGAATCGGCATTATTCGTGCGAGACACATGAGAGGAGCGGTCAGTTGCCCGTCATCACCAGCATTGCCGATCTACGCGCGCTCGCGCGCAAGCGCCTGCCACGCGCCATCTTCGAATACGCCGATCGTGGCTCCTACGACGAGGTCACTCTGCGGCGCAATCGCGTGGACTACGAGGCGCTGCAGTTCCGCCAGCGCGTAGCAGTCGACGTTTCCACTCAATCTCTGGCAACGACGTTCATTGGTCAACCCGTCACCATGCCGCTCGGCATAGCGCCTACCGGACTCGCCGGGCTCTTCTATCGAAACGGCGAGATCGAGGGTGCGCGCGCCGCGCAGGCGTTTGGCGTGCCGTTCTGCCTGAGCACGGTGTCGATCTGCTCGATCGAAGACGTACACGCCGCGGTCGACAAACCCTTCTGGTTTCAGCTCTATCTGATGCGCGATCGCGCGTTCAATGAGGAATTGATCGGCCGGGCGAAAGCCGCGAATTGCTCGGCGCTCGTTCTGACCCTCGATCTGCAGATGCAGGGTGTGCGTCGACAGGACATCAAGAACGGGCTCAGCGTTCCGCCGCGGCTGACGTTACGCAATGCGATCGAGATTGCAATGAAGCCGCGTTGGGCGCTCGGCGTCCTGTGCGGCAAGCGCCGTACGTTCGGCAATCTTGAAGGACGCATGGGCGCGGCGACCGGGCTCGCCACGCTGTCGGAGTGGATCTCGAAGCAGTTCGATACGACCGTGAGCTGGAAGGACGTCGACTGGGTGCGCAAGCAGTGGCCCGGCAAGCTGATTCTGAAGGGCGTGCTCGATCCCGAAGACGCAAGGATCGCGAGCGCGACCGGCGCCGACGCCATCATCGTGTCGAATCATGGCGGTCGGCAGCTCGATGGCGCGCCCTCCACGATCTCGGCGTTGCCGGGAGTTGTGGACGCCGTGAATGGACGTTGTGAAGTGCTGCTGGATGGCGGCGTGCAGTGCGGTCAGGATCTGCTCAAGGCACTCGCACTCGGCGCGCGCGGCTGCCTCATCGGCAAGGCGTTTCTCTACGGACTCGCGGCCGGCGGACGCGCGGGCGTCACGACCGCGCTCGACCTCATCCGCAAGGAGCTGGCGGTTACCGTGGGCCTCGCCGGGCTCTCTGATATTCGGGCCGTCGATCGCTCGATCCTGTACGAGGCCGCCGCCCGGTCGCGTTAGCGTTTGGTGCGAGTGAGATAGGCGGTCAGCGCCGCGAGCTCGGCATCGCTCACTTCGGTCTTGCGAAACGGCGCCATGATGGAAACGCCGTGACGGACGTAGAGCTTGATGAAATCCGCGCTCAGATCGGTTCGCTCTTCGAGCGGCGCGGGCTTCGCGCCCTTGTAAAGCGCCGCGAGGGCAGTGGTGCCCGGCTTGCCGGGCCCCGGTCCGTGGCACGGCGCGCACCACTTCTGAAAGACCTCGTGACCGCGCTCGATTTGAGCCGCGTCGTCAGCGAGGGCGCCATGGGCCGCACAGAATCCCAACAGCAGCGCTGTCACGGTCCGCGGTTGAATCTTCATTTGCGGGCACCTCGAAGGTTTTTCGGCCAGATGCCGTAGCGGCCGGGAGAAATTATGCCGTTCGGATCGACGGCGTCTTTCAGCGTCTCGTGAAAACGCAGCAACGCATGATTGTTGAACGAATATGTGCTCATGATCAGGTCCTGGTAGGCGGGCGCCGTGCGGTACTCCCCAAAGCCGTGTTCCGCGGCGATCTCGACCAGGTGCTTGAAAGCCGCGCGCGTCGCCTTGTTCTTCTCGACGTCGTGGGTCACGGGGAAACCGAATAGAAAGAGAAATGAGCGTTCCCAGAAGCAGAACGGGATCGAGAAGGGCGGTACGGGCAGACCAAAATCCCGGCCCGCCGCGGCGAAGATGCGATTGGCCTCGAACACCGCTTCGCCATTGCGCGGGATGATCGGCGAGAACCACTGGTGGCCGTCGCCCGGCGTCGGATTGTTCGCGTTGCGGGCGCCCATCGAAAAGATCGAGAGACTCGGTATGCCGAACTCGACCTTGTGCACCTTCTCCTTCTGTTCCGCCGTCAGCGGCAGCTTGATCAGCTCGCCATCGACGAATGTCGCGCCGGGAATCGTTGAAAACTTCTCCTTCGCATATTCCCACTGCGCGATGATCGCTTTCGCCGGGCCGTAGAACTTGAGTGTGGCGCTCCATACGGCGCGACCCTTGCTGGCCGCGTACGTGTCCAGATCGTCCGTCTTGCCGTCGATGGCCTTATTGATAAGGGTGACAAGTTCGGGTGCGGCCGGTGGCGCATCGTACGGAGCGGGGAGTCCCATGGCTGGACTCGACAGGTCGCTCATGCCGTTGCAGACGCGGCTGTTCTCGAGAAGGTTGAGCATTTCGACGAGCGCTATGAGGTCGTTGTGTCGCGGCACGAGCACGCTGCCCGTGAAATAAGCGTCCGGCTGCGGCATCAGCCAGAAACCCATCTTGGTGACGATGCCGAAGTTCGACTGCGAAAAGATGCCGTCGATCGCCGGTCCGAATCCCGTCTTGTACTGCTGCCAGGCCTTCGAGCCCGGCATCGCGCCCATGCCCGTGCGCAGCAGCTCACCGTTCGCCAGCACGATTTCCATGCCGCAGTGCGCGTCGAAGTGGTTGCGAAACTGATGCGTCGTATAGCCGCCGCCGCGATCGAGCGAGTTGCCCATGGGGCTGCCCCAGCCGGGATCGGGCACGTCGAGCCAGACTTTCAGGCCGCGCTCATCGATGTGGCGGTAGAGATCGAAGTAGCTGACGCCCGGCTCGACCAGCGCGTACGCGTTGTTCTCGTTCACTTCGAGCACGCGATTCATGCGCTTGAGGTCCAGCACAACGTTGCCGGACGCATTCGGCGCGGAACCGCCGTAGCCAAGATTGCGGCCGGTCGAAATCGGATAGAGCGGAATCTTGTAGTGATTGGCGATGCGAACGATCTTCTGGACCTGTTCTACGTTCTCCGGCGCCAGCGCGGCCGCAGCCTTGCGCTCTTCGGGTTCACCCCAGAACGGCGAGTACGCGTCCCGGTAGAGATCGACATCTTCATCGCTCGTGAAGACCCACTCCCTGCCGAGCGCCGCTTCGAATTGTGTGAGGGCCGTGGAAAAGTCGGCCGCGGAAACTCCGGCAGGGGTTCTCATACGGCGCTCCGGGCAGCAATGACCCAGGAAATGAGCCCGTCCTCGCGCTCTTCACGAAAGACGACGCGCATTTGGAAATCCCAGGACAGGCGTTCGAGACAAAAGAGCGGTCCGTGCGCGGTGAGGCCCGCGATCGCGGCCGGACCTTGCTTCCAGCGCGGGTGGAGGTCGTGATACCAGATGCCGGTCATGTCGCCGTTGATGGCGTGCGTGCTGAGGCCCCGACGCGCGGCTACCGCGCCATAGGTGACGCTCGCGGCAAAGCGCCGGTCGTAAATCACCTTATAGAGCGGCGCGAGTGCAAGCTCCGGCAACAGCGGCTCCGCGGGCGTTTGCGAGCGCGCCGGCGCCATTGTCGATAGAACTGGTAGCGCGGAGATTGCAATCCCGCTCAACACGAATTCCCGGCGACTCACCATGGGTGGCCTCCCCGCCTGACTTCAATTGGCGATGCTTATGGGCGATTCTTATGGCGGAGAGTATCGCGCTGGAGCCGGGACGGGAATAGTCTCCACGGGAACTCCAAATCGCACGGGAGCGCAGGCGTCGACTGCGGCAGCAGCTTTCGGCCTTAGCGCACACGCATATGGCGAATGAGATTGCGGTCGACCGTCGTGCGGGTGTCGAGCACGAGCCGGTCCTGTGCCTGTTGCAGCTGATGCAGACAGAACATCACGATAATGCAAAGCACCAGAGCCACCAATGTGGCGTTGAAAGTGACGCCAAGACCGAGCGTCACACCGGAGATATCGCCCTGAATGGCGCGCTGGGATTCCTGCAGCGCCACGCCGATGCCGCGCACTGTGCCAACGAAGCCGATGGCTGGAATCGCCCACGCAGTGAAGCGCACCATGGAAAGCTGCGCGTCGAGCCGCGAGAGTTCGAGCTCGCACTCATCGCGCACGGCCTCGGCGGTGTCCTGGACACTGCGGGTTGCACTGAAGCGGTTGAGCGCCATCATCAGCGTTCGCGGGAAGAGGCTCTGCTGTTCTTCCTTCTCGAGCTGTTCGATGGGGCGCCCGTAAGCGCGCGCATCTTCCGGCAGCACGACCTTGTTCTCGCCGACTTCGACGTACTGCTTCTCGAGGAGTTTCCGATTGCGCGCGACCTGCTTGCCCTGGATCGCAAGCATGGAGAGTGACCAGATTGCCAGGATGATCGCCGTTTCCTGCTCGTAGTCCTTGAGGATGACGTAGATCGATCGAAGCTGGAGCGGCGGCCGCTTGACGCCCTCGGCGATGGCATGGCCCGAATCCGACAGAATGGCTTCGGCATGCGGCCTGATCACGAGTGCGTAGACGGCTTGAACCAGAACGGCGGCGAGCGCAAGCGCCCCCAGGCTGTAGAGAATTTCCTTGCCGGCCGACTCGCGCATGGTGCCGTCTATGTTAGCGGAGGAACGGCAAGGATGGACCCGCGATTTAGGTCACGGTTCCATGGCGGGACGATTTAGGGCTTCGGCGGGATTGCCGCGCGAGCGGCAGCCACCTGCTCACTGGTGACGGGTCCGGCCTGGTCGCCGAACCGCGCGCGCACATAGGTGAGGATGCCGGCGAGCGTTGCATCGTCCAGTTGAGCGAAAGGCGGCATCACATTCTCGTTGGCGCTCATCTTGCGCGAACTGCTGTCAAAGCCACCGGTAAGCACAAAGGTCGCGAGAACCTGCGGATCGCCATGTACCCAGGTGCTGCCGACCAGCGGCGGCTGGAAGCCTGGCACGCCGCCCCCGTCCGCCTGATGGCAGGCGAGACAGTTCTTTGAATACGCGGCTTGTCCCGGATCGGTGATCGCGGGCGTGGTCGCGTGCTCTGCGCAACCCGCGAGCAGCAGCGAGCCGGTCGCCACAAGGAAGCGAAACCGGGTGCTCTTCATGAGCCGCTTGTCAGTGGCCGCGATAGGTAACGCGCCAGATGCGACCGACCTGCGAGTCCACGATATAAAGCGCACCTTCGCCGTCGACGGCGAGGCCCACGGGACGAGCGCGCGCCTTGCCCGGATTGTTGTCGGGGATCGGGCCGCCGGTGAAATTGTCGGCAAAGGTCTGCCACTTGCCCGAGGGTTTGCCTTGCTTCATCGGCACGAAGACCACGCGATAGCCCGCTTGTGCGATGGGCGCGCGGTTCCAGCTGCCATGGAACGCGATGAAGGCGCCGCCGCGATATGACGCCGGAAAATTCTTGCCCTCGTAGAAGAGCAGGTCGTCGGGCGCCCAATGTGCAGGGAATGCGAGTAACGGCGCCGCGTACTTGCCGCTCTCCGCGCGCCGTTTGCCGTCGCCGCCGTATTCGGGCGCGATAACGCGCGCATTGAGCCGCGCATTGAAGAATGTGTAGGGCCAGCCGTAGTTCCCTCCTTCCACGATCCGGTGGAGTTCTTCGCCGACGAGCTCGGCGTTGTCCTGCGCTGTGAACAGGTTCGGGAAGATCGTGTCGATCTGGTCGCGTCCATGCATCGTCAAATAGAGCGCATTGACGTCCGAATTCCAGTTGAGTGCGATCGAGTTGCGCAGTCCCGTGGCATAGCGCGTGCCGTCGGCCGGCGTCTGGTTGAGCTTCGTCGCATCGAAACGCCAGATGCCGGCGTAGTGCTCGAGGTATGGGCAGGGGTTCTGGCCCAGCGAACCCGGCGCGCGATCCTGCTGCTGACAGGAATTCGTTGGCGCGCCGACGTTGACGTAGATATGGCCCGCATTGTCGAACGTGAAGGTCTTGTCGGCGTGCGTGCGTTCAAGGGGAAATCCGCCGATGACGGTCTCGCGCGGTTGCTTCGGAATCAGCTCATTGCCGTCGAAGTGGAATCGATAAACGCCAACGTCGTCCGATACGTACAGCATGCCCTGATAGATCACTGCACCCGTGCCATCGAACTCGGGATCAAAGGTCTGGACGACGTCCGCCTTGTGATCACCGTTCGTATCGCGTAATGCCACGATGCCGATGCGCTTGGTCGCGTCGATTGGCATGAAGGAAAATTGATGAGTCGTGACATAGAGGTCGCCGTTGTCGCGGATCGCGATATGACGCGCGAGTCCGATGCCCTCGTGAACGACGGTGACTTCGAATCCTTTTGGCAACACGAGACCGTCGGTGTCGGCGGCGACGGCTGCCTGGCACAGAACGAGGGCGAGCGAACCGGAAATGACGTGCGTGATTTTCATGCATCCTCCTGCAATACACATTCTGGGACACGGCGCTTGACACGCACAAGACCCAACAGCGGCTCGTCCTTCAGGGAAAAGCTGCTCTCGCTCGCCGTAGGGGAGTCAATCAACCGCGCAGCGCGGCGGCGCGTGTCGCGTTGCGCGAAGGGTCAACGCGCAGGAAAGACTTCTGAGCGTTATCCAGGCCCGTCCTAAGGAGTGCCGGGTCCGCCACTCGGCGACCAGCCGCCGCCCCCCGCCTTCTTGGCTTTCTTTTCCGCGCGCTTTTCCTTGAGCGTCTTCTGTGGCTTCTTGAGGCCCTCTTTCTTTCGATCCATGCCTTTGCTCATGACGACTCCTCACGCGTGGGTGGTGTGAGAATATTGCAGCCGACACCGACTTCGCCGCAAGGGGTGCGACTCAATGATCCTCATAGGCATGTTTGATTCTCCGTTCGTGCGCCGTGTGGCCGTCAGCATGAAGCTGCTCGGCTTGAGCTTCGAGCACTACAACTGGTCGGTCGGCAAGGATTTCGATCGTATCCGCCAATACAATCCGGTCGGCCGCGTTCCGGCGCTGGTGCTCGATGATGGCGAGGCGCTGATCGAGTCGGCGGCGATTCTCGACTATTTGGATGAGCTTGCAGGCGACGAGCTCGCAGGCCCGGGACGTGCGCTGCTGCCGCGCGCGGGCGCAGAGCGGCGCGACGCACTCCGTATCATGGCGCTTACATCCGGCGCCGCGGAGAAGGGCGTCGCTCAGCTCTTTGAGTACGTATTCAGGCCCGAGGACAAGCGCCATGAACCTTGGATCGCGCGTTGCCGAACGCAGATGCAAGGCGCGCTTGCTGAGCTCGAGCGCATCTGTCAAGCGCGCGGTCCGGGCAAGTGGCTCGTTGCCGATCGCCTGACGCAGGCGGACATCACCGTGACCTGTATCTTCACGTACCTGACCGATGCGCTCGCGTTGACGCCCGAACGCGCGCCGTATCCTGCCATTCGTGCTTTGGCAGCGCGTTGTGAAGCGCTGCCGGAATTTCAGGCGACGCGGCTGGCGTTCGTCGCGCCGATACCGGCCAAGTGACTGGCTGCTAGGCCGCGCCGTTCTTCTTGAACCACGCGAGTGCCTTGCTCCAGCCATCTTTCGCGGCCGCCTCGTTGTAGGACGGGCGATAGTCCGCGTTGAATCCGTGTTCCGCTTCCGGGTATACGACAATCTCGGATTTTGATTTGGCCGCCGTCAGTGCGGCACGCATCTGCTCGACGTCGGTTTGCGGGATGCCCTTGTCGAGTCCCCCGTAGAGTCCCAACACCGGTGCTTTGAGTTGATTCGCCACGTTGATCGGGTAGGTCGGCTGCAAGTCCGAGGTTGTGCCCGTAATGCGCCCATACCATGCGACGCCCGCCTTGAGCTCGGTGCTGTGCGCCGCGTAGAGCCACACAATTCGACCGCCCCAGCAGAAACCCGTGATGCCGAGATGACTCACGTTGCCGTTGCCCGAAGCCTTGGCCCAGGCAACAGCCGCGTCGAGATCCGACATGACCTGTGCATCCGGCACTGCGGCCACGATTGGCAGGATGTCCTTGAAGTCGGTGAGTTTCGAGACATCGCCTTGCCGCGCATAGAGTTCCGGCGCGATGGCGAGATATCCGGCCTTGGCGAAGCGCCGGCACATGTCCCTGATGTGCTCGTGAACCCCGAAGATTTCCTGCACCACGAGCACAATCGGAAACTTCCTGCCCTTTGCGGGCAGTGCCCGATATGCGGGAATCTCTCCGTCCGCGACCGGAATCTTGATCTCGCCGGCGATGAGTCCGTTGCTGTCCGTCGTTATCGTGGCGGCCCCGACGGGCTGAACGGCAAGCGCGAAGCCCGCGGCAAGCGCCGTCACCAGTATTTCGCGCCGCGTGAATTCCGTGGCGGGAAGAAAATTCGCAAGCTCTGGATGGCGGGTGCTGCTCTTCATGGCGGTGCCCCTCTGGTGTGTCGTGACCGGCGCATCGTAGTCCAAGTCGCAGCCCTGTCGCGATCCCAGGGCCTGTGGCAACCTTTCGCGTCGGGCGCGCCGCTCGTGGTCAAGCATTTCGGCGAGAACGACAGCGTCTTTCTCGGCGACGATTGCCTTATAATAAGGAGTGGCCGGGGCCATCCTGTGGACGCTCGTGCGAGATTATGTCCACATCAATCGCTCGGAATTCACGAATCGCGAGCTGCGCCTCGATCAGCGCCTGCGGTTGCCCGACGTCAGCGACAATCTCGAAGCCCGGATGCCTCGCGACTTCCTAAGAAGCTCTTAAGTCGCTCACATCAAGCCATCTTCACGAGCAGCGAGGTCAATTGCGTCGGTTGATCAACCATCACGTCATGGCCGCATTGCATGATGGCTGTCTGCCAGGAGGTGTCGGCTTTGCAGCGCGCGAGCGCGTCATCGAAAGGCGGGTTGTCGAATGCCAGCGCGCGAATGTAGAGTTTCTTCGCGACCCTCTGATACGCCCCCGTGAGCTTCAGCCGTTCGGTGAAGCACTTGACCGGATGCGGTGTCATCTTGGCATTGACCCATGCCCGATCCTTTTCATTGACCTTGAAGGCCTCGGCGGGAATCGGCAGTGCCAGATGTTCGGGCCACTGCGGTCCTTTTGGACCCAGAAGGTCCGACAGCGATTGGCCGTCCTGCGGCAGGAACGCATCAAGATAGACAATAGCCGCAATGCGCGGCTGCAGCTGCTCGGCAACTCCGGAGATCACCATGCCGCCGTATGAATGTCCGACGAGCACGATACTGTCGAGGTCCTTCCATTTGATTTCATTGACGACGTCCGTCACCTGCATCGTGAGATCGACGGCGTCGCTCGCGAGATGCGAACGCTCGCCGACGCCAGTCAGCGTCGGCGCCGTGACGTAGTGGCCTCGCGCCGTGAGTCGATCGGCGACGCGCCGCCAGCACCAGCCGCCGTGCCAGGCACCATGCACGAGCACGAAGGCCCGGGGCTTTGAGCGCGCGCGGGCCGGCGGAGCAATCGTGAGACCAGCCGTCGCAGCAGCGGCGAGGGCACCACCGAGAACACGGCGTCGCGAAATGCGCATGACAGTTCACTCCTGCAGATGAAAAGCGAGTGATTCTAGGCCCAGCCGCTGCACGTGATTCGCCTGAGAGCGAACTTCAGAGCGCGAGGCGCATCTCGTTGGTTGTGAGAAATCCAAGGCTTATGTAGAGCGGCCGGCCCGCATCGCTTGCATGCAATTGCACGCACGCGAGGCCCTCGTCACGGCACCAGTCGATGATGAATCGCATGACGCGGCGGGCGAGCCCGCGCCGACGATGGCTTGGCTCGGTATAGACATTGAGCACGGTGACGCGCTTCAGCGCCGGTTCCTGCGGCATGGGAAGCCACGGAACCAGGATGGCCCCACCGCCGGCTACGACCTGGCCGGCATCCTCCAGGAACCAGTGCTGGTACGTGCCGTCGGACATGAGACCGACCAGTGCCGCGCGAGTGTCAGTCTCGACGCGCTCGAGGGCCTCGCCACTTGCATGGCGCAACTCCTCGAACATCAGGCGCCGATGGCATGCGATAAGCGACGCATCTGCAACGGTGGCTGCGCGAACAACATATCGATCGGCGCCGCTCTGAAGCTGTGGTCGGGCTGACATATATTCATACCACTTGGTAACACCAGTTGTGCAGGCTGGTCTGGTGGCGCCAACATAGTGCTTGCGGCAAGCGGCACAAGCGCCACTTGCCTGACAAGTGGTCTGCTATGGCACGTTTCACCCAACTCGCCGAGTTCACGCGCGCAATCGGCAACTGGTCTGCGCGCGGCGGTACCCTGCAGCACCGGCTTGCGCAGGCCGTGGAGTCCTTGATCGAGCGCGACGCATGGTCCGCGACGCACGCGCTGCCGCCGGATCGCGTCATTGCGCGCGCACTCGGTGTGAGCCGCACTACCGTGATCGCGGCTTATGAAGGCCTTGCCAGCCGTGGTTTGATCGAGCGCAGGCACGGGAGCGGAACGTTTCTGCTGACGCGCGCCACAAAGCGATCCCTGGCGCCACGTGATTTGTCCGCGGTGCGTCTGGCTCTGCAATTTCCGGATGGGGGCGATCGAGTGTCGTCCGCGCTCGCCATCGGTTCCATGCCGGCGCTCGAACCCTTCGTTCGCGAAGCGCTCGCGCGCGCGCAGAAGGCGATCGGCGTGTTCCTCAAAGGTCATGGGATGGCGCCCGCGGGTACGCCGGCGTTGCGGCAGAAAATCGCGGAACACCTTTCCAACGGCGGATTTGCAAGCCGCGCGGACGAGGTGCTCGTCACCGGGGGCTCGCAGATGGCGATCGCGCTTGTGGCGCAGTTGTACCTGAGACCGGGCGCTACGGTTCTGGTCGAGGAGCCGACCTATCTCGGCGCACTCGATGTGTTCGAGCAGAGCGGCGCACGGGTCGAGGGAGTGCCGGTCGGTGCTCATGGCATCGATCTCGAGGCGCTGACGCGCGCGGTTGAGCGGCATCGGCCGCAACTCGTCTATTTCGCCCCGACCGGCCAGAATCCCACGGGCGCCATCATGCCGCTCGCGGCACGGCGGCGATTCGCGCGTCTCATCGATCGCTGGCAGATCCCGGTGCTCGAGGACGTGGCGCTTGCGGATCTGGTGATCGATCCGGAGCTGCCACCGCCTCCCGTAACTTCATTCGTGAGCAAGGCCCCGGTGTGGCTGGCCGGCTCATTGAGCAAACTGTTCTGGAGCGGGCTGCGCATCGGCTGGTTGCGCGCGAACCGCACGCTCATCGACACGGCGGCCCGCATGCGGCTGATCTCGGATATGGGGAGTTCCCCTATTCAGCAACTCGCCGCGGAGTATCTGATCGATGCAGTGAGCGCAGCGCGCGCGCTGCGGCGCGCCGAGCTGCGCAAACGCAGGAAGCTTCTGCAATCCGAAGTCGCGCGTCTGTTTCCCGACTGGCGCTGGCTGGAGCCCGCGGGCGGCATGTGTCTCTGGGTCGACACGGGCGAAGCGAATACGACCGCATTCACGCAGGTCGCGTTGCGCCACGAGGTCATGCTGCTGCCGGGCAATACCTATTGTGTCGGGGAGCGCGGCCACGCTTTTCTGCGCCTCGCCTTCGGCGCCGGTGAGGCCGATATTTGCGAGGCGCTTGAGCGGCTGTGCCGAGCCTGGGATTCATATCGTGACCGCAGCGCGCACCTGCAGGCCGCTGTGTAACAGCCGTCAATCCGTGTACATTTACGCGCGAAGAAGCGAGGTACGCGATGGCTGTCAGTTTCTCGGGAAATCCGATGCTCCAGGGTCCGTTTGCGCCCTCGCGAGCCGAAATCGATCTGCGGGATTGCGAGGTGGAGGGCGATCTACCGTCTGACCTTGACGGCGCGTTCTACCGAGTCGGGCCCGACTACCAGTACCCGCCCAAATTTCCAAACAACATTCCCTTCGACGGTGAAGGCCACGTCAGCATGTTCCGCTTCGCGAACGGCCACGTCGACTACAAGAGCCGCTACATTCGCACGCAGCGCTTCAAGGCGCAGGCCGAGGCGCGACGCGCGCTCTTCGGCATGTACCGCAATCCCTATACCGACGAGCCGATCGTGGCCGAGAGGAAGCTGAGCCGCGGCACAGCGAATACCCAGCCGTTCTTTCATCACGGTAGGCTGCTGCTGCTGAAAGAGGACAGCCCGCCGGTCACGATGGACCCCAATACGCTCGAGACGCTCGACGACTATTACCTTTTCGGCGGCAAGTACCGAAGCCTTACTCACACGGCGCACCCGAAGCTCGACTCCGAGACCGGCGAGCTGGTCGGCTATGGCTACGAAGCCAAGGGTGAGATGAGTGATGACCTGTACGTCTATTCCGCCGACGCACGCGGCAATATCAATTGGGAAGCCTGGGGCAAGGTGCCGTACGTCGGCATGGTCCACGACTTCGCGGTGACCGCGCGCCATGTCTGCTTTCTCGTCATTCCGATGGCGACCAACGTCGCGCAGATGAAACGCGGCGGCGTGCATTTCGCGTGGGATTCCACGCTACCGACCTGGTTCGGTGTCATGCGTCGCGGCGGCGATGGCAAGGACCTGCGCTGGTACAAGGGGCCCGAGCGCTGCGCCACCCACGTGATGGGCACGTTCGCCGACGGCGACATGGTGCACGTCGACATGGACATGGCGCACAAGAATCAATTCCCATTCTTTCCGAATCTGCACGGCGAGCCGTTCGATCCGGTCGGTGCATCGGGCCGCGTGACGCGCCTGACAATAGACCTTGCAAAGAAGAGCGACACGTACGACATGCAGGTGCTGTTTCCCGAGACGGGTGTCCTGCCGCGCCAGGACGATCGCTATCACACGGTTCCGTATCGCTACGGCTTCATGCCGACAACCGACTACAGCAGACCCTTCGATGAGCGTCTGGCGAAGATGCCGATGCGTCCGCTCAACTGCCACACGCGTTTCGATCAGACGACGCGCAAGACGGAGAGCTTCTTCGTCGGTCCTGACTCGAGTCTGCAGGAAGGCTGCTTCGTGCCGCGCCGTCCCAATGCGCCCGAGGGCGACGGCTATATCGTCGGCATCGCGAGTCGGCTGCTAGAGGGGCGCTCGGATCTCGTAGTGCTGGATGCCACACGCCTTGCCGCCGGACCGATCGCAACGGTGAAACTGCCGTTTCGCACGTTCGGACAGGTGCATGGCTGGTGGGTACCGGGCGAAAAGCTGGCCCCGTCACCCTGACCATTTCCCCCTCACCCTAAGCCCTCTCCCCCGAAGCGGGGGAGAGGGGACGTGTTCAGCCGCGCCAGACCTTCCCGGTGATCGGGTGCGGGTAGTGGAATGGCACCACGTCGGTGTCCGGCCATAGCGGGCGCTTCGGCAGCAGCGCGTCCGGGCCCGCCGGGTTCTTCGGATAGAGTTCCGATTCGGCGGGTACGTAATTCGGCCGGCTGTGTGACCAGCCTGTCGCGAAGTCCGCATGCCAGAGCGGGTTGTAGTTGAGGAGCTTGAATTTCCAGCGTCCGCCGTCCTTGACGTAGACATTCTCGTACAAGCCGCCTTCCCACCAGGCGGCCAGGGGTTGGTTGTTCTTGCGCGCCGTTTGCGCCATCGGCGCCTCGGACGTTTCGTGCACGCCGGCCTGCATGAAACAGCGGAAACGGCCCTTCGCGGTCTTGCGATCGGGTGCGACGTGAATGACGTCCTGCAATATCAAATGATCGAGCAGAAAACCCGGCAACGGTCCGTTCTTGCCATTGACGAATGTCTTGCCGAAACGCTCAACGTAGAGGCGATGCACGCCCTGGGTCCGGCCGCGATAGATGCCGCCGTTGAAGTGCGCCACTCCGTCGTCGGCAAAGAGATCGACAACTTCGCGGTAGATGCACTTGTCGAGGTAGTAGCCGTACTGGTGCTGCAGATTTCGAATCTCGATGACGTCCTCGAGCGTGCCTAACCGATGCGTGATCTCGGCGAGCTGCTTCTTGAGCCCCGCGTCGTTGCTCTTGGCAACCGCTGTGCGACCCGCCTGGCCTTGGTTCGATTTCTTCTTTGCCTTCTTCTTGGTCGCTTTCTGGGCCATGGTGTCCCCCGGAACGTTGTGTGGAAACCCGCTCTTTGCAGGGCTACAAATTAGCAGACCCCAGGTCGCGTCAATCAACTGCCAGTGAAATCAGGCCTCGCGCCGCGCCAGGTCAGCCCCGATTTCGATCACTGCATCGACCATCATTTTCAGATCGGATGACACGGTGCGGTGGTTCGCCAGCGCCGCGCGCAGGCAGTAACGGCCACCGAGCGTCGTATAGGACGGGGCGGCGATCCCGCTCTCGTGCAGCCGGATCAGCAGCTCCTCATTGAACTTGTTGAGCTTTTCCTCCGCCATTCCCGACGGGCAATAGCGAAAACAGACGATGTTGAGCACGACCGGCGCCATCAGCTCGAGCTCCGCTCGTGCCTTCACCAGTTCCGCAAGCTCGTGCGCCTGAGCGATGTTCTGGTCGATGAGCCGGCCGAATTTGTCGAGCCCATGTTCCTTGAACGACATCCAGACCTTGAGGGCGCGAAATCCGCGCGAGAGCTGGACACCATATTCGCTGAACCAGAGTGCACCGCTCGCCAGGCCGCGTTCGGTGCGTTCGAGATACTCGGGCGTCAGCGCAAATGCCGCGCGGTGCGCACTGCGGTCGCGCACCAGCGCGCATCCGGCTTCGAAGGGCACATGCAGCCACTTGTGCAGGTCGACCGCGACGGAATCTGCGCGTTCGACGCCGGCGACGAGTTCACGATGAAGCGGCGCCAGCGCGACCACGGCACCTATGGCGCCGTCGACGTGAAACCAGAGCTGTTCGCGCTCGCAGATATCCGCGAGTCCGTCGAGATCATCCACGGCTCCCGTATTGATCGTGCCGGCATTGCCAACGACACACGCCGGAATTCGACCGGCCTTACGATCTTGCGCGATCATTTGTTCCAGCGCTGCAAGGTCGATCTGATAGGCGGCGTTGACCGGCACCTTGCGCAGCGAGCCACTGCCAAGGCCCAGGAGCTCGACTGATTTCTGCACGCAGCTATGCACCTCGGCAGAGGCGTAGAAGGAGAGCTCGGCCGGCAGACCGCGCACGCCTGCGGCCCGAACGTCCACAGCAGTTGCCGTATTGCGCGCAACGGTCAGGCCGACGAGATTGGCCACCGAGCCGCCACTCACCAGCAGGCCGCTCGACTCGGGCGGCATTCCCACAATCTCCTTGCACCAGTCGACGACCTGGCTTTCAACGTGATTCGCGACGTGATTGCCGCCGCCCATGTTCGGATTGACGATTGCGGCGAGAAAATCGCCGATCGCACCGAGTGCCGTGCCGTTGCCCATGTACCAGGCCCAGAATCGCGGGTGCACATTGCCCATGGGGTAGGGCAGTACCCAGTCATGAAAATCCTGGTAAGCCTGTTCCGCGCCTTGCGGCGAACGCGGCAGCGGCTGATGAAATCGTGCGATGACCGACGCAGGCGTCGGCTGCCAGACGGGGCGATCGCGCACGGAGGCAAGCCAGTCGAAAGCGTCGTCAACAGCCCGGTGGGCGAGTGCCCGCAGGGGCTGCCAGTCTTTGGGGTCCAGGGTTTCGTCGGACTGCGGCACGGACATCGAGGGCTCTCCTTGACGGGTCTCGTCCAAATGTTGCGCCTACGTATAATGAGGCCGGAGAGCGCAAAGCAAAACCAACAAAGCCAAACCATAGGTAAAGGAAAGCCATGTCTGCCATCAAGCGCGCCTGCGCGGTCCGTAGTGACTTGATTCGCTCCTGAGCTGCGCAGCATGCGCGTTGCCGTTCCAGCCATCTCCTTCGCTCAGCACGCGGGGCTCGTGGAGCTGCTGCGCAAGACGTATCCCGACTGCAAAGTCAACACGGAAGGGCATCCGTACTTTCGTACGGAAGAGGAGACCATCGCTTACCTCACGGGTTACGACGCGGCGATCGTCTCCTTCGAGCGCATCAATGATCGGGTACTGACAGCGCTGCCGGAATTACGCGTCGTCGCCAAGCTCGGCGTCGGCCTCGACAAGATCGATCCCGCCGCAATGAAGCGCCATGGTGTTCGGCTCGGCTGGACGCCGGGCGTCAACAAGCGCTCGGTAGCCGAACTTGCGCTCTGCTTTGCGCTCGCGGCGCTGCGCCACGTGATCGCGACGAACACCGCGATGCGCGCCGGAGAGCGGCCGCTCGGGCGCATGGGGCGCCAGCTCACGGGCCGCGTCGTCGGCGTGCACGGGTGCGGTGAGATCGGCAAGGAATTTGTCCGGCTTCTGGCGCCGTTCGATTGCGAGATCCTCGCTTGCGATATCAAGGACTACGCGGAGTTCTATGCGCGCCATGACGTGACACCGGTAAGCTTCGATGAGCTGCTGGCGCGCTCGGAAGTACTTTCCATTCACCTCACAGTGACCGACAAGACGCGCGATCTCTACAGCGCGGAGGTGCTCGATCGCCTGCGTCCTGATTGCGTTCTCATCAATACGGCGCGCGGGCACATCATCGATGAGCGGGCGCTCGGCGAGCGGCTCAAAGACGGACGCATCGCGGCCGCGGCTATCGACACCTTCGCCGTCGAGCCGGCATGCGATGACGTGCTCCTCAATCTGCCGAACTTCATCGCGACGCCACACATTGGCGCGGGCTCGGTCGAGGCGCGTTGGCGCATGGGAACCTCGGCCATCGAGGGTCTCGTCAACAATTTTCTGCCCGAGCCGGGTCACTACCCGTTTGAAGATCGATGCTGAGCGCAGGTGCCTGGCAGGCGCTCAGCGCGAGCCTCGTCGTCGGCTCCCGCGCGGTCGCCATTGGATTGCCGCTTGCGCTTGGCGTCGCGTGGCTGCTGGTGCGCAAACGGTTCCCTGGACGAACAATTCTCGATGCGGTCGTCCACGCGCCGCTCGTGTTGCCGCCGGTGGTTGTTGGCTACGCGCTGCTCCTTGTCTTTGGCATCCAGGGTCCGGTCGGCCGCTGGCTGGATGCTACGTTCGGAACACGGCTGGTATTCACATCGGCGGGAGCTTCGCTCGCCGCGGGCGTCATGGCCTTCCCGATGATGGTGCGCGCAATACGGCTCGCGCTCGAAGGCATTGATCCGGGACTCGAGCTCGCCGCCCGCTCGCTCGGCGCGCGTTCCATCGATCGTTTTCTCACGATCACGCTGCCGCTGGCGCTGCCGGGCATCATCGCCGCGGCGATCGTGGGGTTCGCCGCATGTCTCGGCGAATTCGGCGCCGTGATTACTTTTGCGGCGAATATCCCCGGCGTGACGCAGACGCTGCCACTGGCGATCTACAGCGCGCTGCAAACGCCGGGCGGTGAAGACATGGCGCTCAAGCTCGCGCTGATTTCACTCTCGGTCGCCGTGGTTGCGCTGGTTGCGGCGGAAATCCTCGGCCGGTGGGCGCGGCGCTGGGCGGCTCGTTGAACGGCGCATCGCAATGATCGACTTCAGCGCGCGCGCTTCGTTAGGCAGCTTTCATCTCGACGTGACGTTTCGCGTGCCTGCGGCCGGGACCACGGTACTTTTCGGCCCGTCGGGTGCCGGTAAATCGACCGTGCTCGCGTTGCTCGCCGGCGCGCTCAAGCCGGCGGCAGGCCGCATTGTGGTGGGCGATGGCGTGTTGCTCGACACCGAGCGCGCGATCTCAGTGCCACTCGAAGATCGCCGGCTCGGCTGGGTGTTTCAGGATGGACGGCTCTTTCCGCACCTCAAAGTGCGCGAGAACCTCGACTACGGCCTGCGCCGCAGCCGTATGGGCGAACCACAGCGCATCGAGCGTCAACGCGTGATCGACGTGCTCGGCATCGGCGCCTTGCTCGAGCGCTGGCCGCGCGATCTTTCCGGTGGTGAACGGCAGCGCGTGGCGGTCGGTCGCGCGCTCCTTGCGCAACCGCGATTCCTGCTCATGGACGAGCCGCTAGCCTCGCTCGATCTGCCGCGCAAGCGCGAGATTCTGGACTTGCTCGCCAGTATTGCCGCGGACTTTGCGACCCCCATTGTCTATGTGACGCATAGCCTCGGTGAACTCCTGCGTCTCGCGGATCACGTGGTGGTCCTGCAGCACGGGCGCGTCGTCGCGCAAGGTGCCGCAAACGAGATCCTCGGCCGCAGCGACGCGCCGTTACTCGCGGAACGCAGTGACGCGGGCGCCATTCTCGAGGCGCCAATCATCGCGCAACGACCGGAGCGGGGCGGCACGGTGCTGTCGCTCGGTACGGAGGAGCTGCAGATTCCGCACGTCGCAGGGCCCGTTGGGCAGCGCGTGCGGCTGCACGTCATTGCGAATGACGTCATCATCGCGACCGAGCGGCCGCGCGCGATCTCCGTCCGCAACGTGCTGGCTGCCACGATTACCCGCTTGACGCCACGCGCGGACGGCGCGGTGAATGTCGAGCTCACCCTGGGTGCCGCTCATCGTTTGCTAGCGACCGTAACCCAGGAAGCCGTACGTGAGCTCGCGCTCGCGCCTGGCCTCAAGGTCTTCGCGCTCCTCAAGTCGGTTGCCATCGACGCGCCCGCCGGTACGCGCCTGCTCGAAGAGTAGCCAGGCCGGTATTTCAAAGAATTCCGTGCGAGCACGGTGTCCGCTAACATGAAGCACAACTATGACGGCATACGACTATGACTTGTTCGTGATCGGCGCGGGCTCGGGCGGAGTGCGCGCGAGCCGCATTGCCGCGGGCCACGGTGCGAAAGTCGCGATAGCCGAGGAGTATCGGGTGGGCGGCACCTGCGTCATCCGCGGCTGCGTACCGAAGAAGCTGCTGGTGTACGGCTCGCACTACGCGGAAGAACTCGAGGACGCCGCCGCCTATGGCTGGATCGGCGTCGGCGGCAAGCTTGACTGGCCGACGTTGCGTGACAACGTGCAGCAGGAAGTCACGCGCCTGAACGGCGCGTACATCGCCACGCTCGAACGCAATCGCGTCGAGATTCTCGCCGCGCGCGCGACCTTTGTGGATGCGCACACGCTCGACGTCGGCGGGCGCCGGGTGACGGCGAAATGCATACTGATCGCGACGGGCGCGCGGCCCACGGTCCCCGGCTTTGCGGGCGCGGACCTCGGCTTCAACTCCAATGAAGCCTTCCTGCTCGATAAGCTGCCGCGACGCCTGGTTATCACGGGCGGCGGATACATTGCGACCGAGTTCGCCGGAATCTTCCACGGTCTCGGTGTCGAAGTTACGCAACTCTATCGTGGACAGTTGATTCTCAGGGGTTGGGACGCGGAAGTCCGCGAAAAACTGCAAGCCGCATATATCGCCAAAGGCATCGGCGTGCGCACCAACGCCGAGATCGCAGCGCTCGTGCGCCGCGGTGGTGCGCTTGCGGTCACGCTCAAGGATGGCGCTCATCTTGATACCGACGCGGTCATGCATGCGACCGGCCGCGCGCCGAACACGGACGGCATGGGTCTCGAGCGCGCAGGCGTGATGCTCGATGCACAGGGCGCAGTGCAAGTGGATGCGTTCTCGCAGAGTTCCGTCGCTCACATTTACGCGATTGGCGATGTGACCAATCGATTGCAGCTGACGCCTGTCGCGATCCGCGAGGGGCACGCGTTTGCGGATACGGTGTTCGGTAATTCGCCGTGGGCTGTGGATCATGCGAACGTTCCTTCGGCGGTCTTCAGCCAGCCGGCGCTCGCAGCCGTCGGCCTGTCGGAGGAAGCGGCCCGCGCGCAGGGCATTGACGTCAATATCTTCCGTTCCGACTTTCGTCCAATGAAATATACGATCTCAGGACGGCAGGAACGCACGCTCTGCAAGCTGGTGGTGGACACGAAGACCGATCGGGTCGTCGGTGCGCATATGTTGAGTCCGGACGCGCCCGAGATTATTCAGGCGCTAGCAGTCGCCGTGAAGATGGGCGCCACCAAGCGCGACTTCGACCAGACCGTCGCTCTGCATCCGAGCGCTGCGGAGGAATTCGTGCTCATGCGCTAGCCCAGCCGGTGACGGCAGCGCGATTGCGTGCTGCGATCTGCGCGGCCATACTGAATTTAACCAAAATAAGAACACGACCATGGCTATCAACCGGCGATCATTCATCAGCACTTCGGGCCAGGCGCTCGGGGCTGGCTGGCTTGCGCTCCATTGGCCCGAGATCGCTGCGGCGGCCGGCCACGCTCACGCGGCCGTGCAGTCTCCCGGCCCGCATTCCTTCGCAATCTTGAGCGCCGATGTGGCGCGTGATATCGATGCGATGTGCGCTCAGATCATCCCGACTGACGACGTCCCGGGCGCGCGCGAGGCGGGCGCCGTGTATTTCATCGATCAGGCGCTGGGCGGATTCTTCGCTGCGCATCGTGCCGAGTTCCAGGCGGATTACGCGGACTTTGCAGCAGCGGTCGGCAAGAAATATTCAGGCATCCGCTTTGCCGACCTCTCGACGGCTCGGCAGATGGAACATCTGCAAAGTATCGAGGAGTCGGGATTTTTCGGGACGGTGCGCTTCCTCACCATCGTTGGCATGCTCGTGTCGCCCGGTTACGGCGGCAACCGCGACGGCATCGGCTGGAAGCTGATCGGCTTCGACGACCAGCACATGTTTCAACCGCCTTTTGGCTTCTACGATCGCGACTATGCGGGCTTTGTGCCCTACGATGCGAAGAGCGGATCATGAGCGCGCGCAAGTTCAAGGATTCGCATCTCGTCGACTTCGTCATCGTCGGCTCGGGCGCCTCCGGCGGCGTGCTGGCGCGAGAGTTATCCCGATCGGGATTCGATGTCGTCGTGCTCGAGCAGGGACCGCGGCTCGCGCCGTCGGATTTCAAGCACGACGAATTGAGTTACTGGTTCGCGAACGGCCTCACCAACGACCCCGTCAGGAATCCGCAGACCTTTCGCAAGGATCCGTCCGCCAAGGCACTGCCGGTCGTTGACTATCCGTCGCTTATGTACGCGCGCATGGTCGGCGGCAGCAGCGTGCATTTCACCGCGAACTTCTGGCGTTTCCACGAAATCGATTTTCACGAGCGCAGCGTCCTCGGCGAGATCTCGGGTACGGGATTCGCGGACTGGCCGATCGACTACGCCGAGCTCGAGCCGTACTACACCAAGGTTGAATGGGAAGTGGGCGTATCGGGCCTGGCGGGCGCGAGCCCATTTGATCCGCCGCGGTCGAAGCCCTATCCGATGCCGCCTTTGCCGGTGAAATCATCCGGCGCGCTCCTCGAGCGCGGCGCCCGCAAGCTCGGACTGCATCCGTTTCCTGCGCCGATGGCGATCGCGTCGCAACCCTTTCGGGGCCGCCCGGGTTGCGTGCATTGCGGTTTCTGCATCGGCTATGGCTGCGAAGTCATGGCGAAATCATCCACTCTCTTCACGATGATTCCGGAAGCCGAGGCAACCGGCCGCTGTGAAATTCGCGCCGAGAGTTATGTGTTTCAGGTTCGTACCGACAAGCGCGGACGCGCCACCGGTGTCGCCTACTTTGATCGCGACAAGCGCGAGCGCTTCCAGAAAGCACGCGCCGTGATCGTCGCGGCGAACGGCGCCGAAACGGCGCGTTTGCTGCTGAACTCCGCAAACCCGCAGTTTTCGGATGGCCTCGCCAATTCGAGCGGCCTCGTCGGCAAGTACCTCATGTTCAACGCCGGCGGCGATGTGGGCGCCGTGTTCGAGCACGAGCTGAATGAATATAAGAGTGTGCAGGTCACGCGCATAGTGCACGACTTCTACAACTCCGATCCGAAGCGCGGGTTCTATGGCGGTGGCGGCATCGACGGGCGCATCGGCCCGGCGCCGGCAATCTGGGCGGTGTCATCAACGCCGCAGAAGCCGTCGTGGGGCGCAGGATTCAAGGCGAGCCTCAGGGACTTTCCGCGCTCGATGATTGCCGAGTGTCACACGACCTCGCTTGCCGTCGAGAGCAACAGCGTCAGCATCGATCCGGAATTAAAGGACGCGTGGGGCGTGCCTGCCATGCGCGCAACCTATCGGGATCACCCCGACGACGTCGCGATTTCGCACTTTCTGCAGGCGCGCGCGAAGGAAATTCTCGACGCAGCGGGCGCAAGGAATTCCTGGATATTGCCGATGGTCGATAATTCGGTCGGCGTGCACCTGCTCGGCACCTGCCGCATGGGCAATGATCCGAAGAGTTCGGTCGTGGATCGCTACCACCGCACGCACGACGTACCGAATCTTTTTCTCTGCGACGGCAGCAGCTTCGTCACGTCGGGGCGCGGCCAGCCGACGATGACCATTCAGGCGTTGGCGTTTCGCGCGGGCGAGCACATCGCGCGCTTCGCCCGCAACAACGAGATCTGAAACTTAGCGCGGCGGCATCGAGCCGATCACGACGGACAGCATGCTGATCGAGGCGAGATCGATGCCGTCGACCAGCACTTCGACCGCGTCGTCGTCGCTTTGCGCGCCGATTGCGTAGAGGAGCGGCAGGTAGTGTTCCGGCGTGGGAATAGCAAGGCGCGCGCCTGTGTCGAGACTCATCGGATTCAACAGCGCTGCGTGGTCTTTCCTCAGCAGACTTCCGCGTGCCGCGTTGTTGAACTGCATCGCCCACGGAAACGCCTGCGCGGCGTCGCTGCGCTCCATCATTCCGAGATTGTGGACGATGTTGCCGCTGGCAAGGATCAACACGCCTTCGTCACGCAATGGCGCAAGCTTGCGGCCGAGTTCGTAATGGAATGTGGCCGGCTGCCTGCCATCCATGCTGAGTTCAACGACCGGTACTTCTGCGGACGGCAGCAGGTGCGCGAGTACCGACCACGCACCGTGGTCGAGCCCCCAGTTTTCATCGCGACGCACCGCGATCGGCGCAAGCAATTGCTGCACACGTGTAGCAAGCTGCGGGTCGCCAGCGGCGGGATATTGAAACGCGAACAATGGCGGCGGGAAACCGTAGAAATCGTGGATGGTCTTTGGCCGCGGCATCGCAGTGACCGCCGACTCGCCGACGTACCAATGCGCCGAGATCACGAGCACGGCTTTCGGCCGCGGCAGCGCAGCGCCCAATTTGCGCCACGCTTCGGTGTAGCGATTGTCGGCAAGCGTATTCATCGGCGTGCCATGGCCGATGAATACGACGGGCAAGCGTTGTGATTGCTCAGGCATGGGTGACCCGCACGGCCGGCTTTTCCGTCAGCTTGCCGGATTGATAGTCCGCGATCGCCTGTTCGATTTCTTCGCGCGTGTTCATTACAAACGGCCCGTACTGCACGATCGGCTCATTGAGCGGCCGCGCGGCAAGCAGCAGAAATCGCGCGCCGTCTTTGCCGGCAGTCGCCTCGACCGTATCGCCCGCGGAGAGCACGCCCAGAGTCTGTCGGCCGAGCGTTCGCACCTCGCCCTTGGAACCGAAGATCAGCGAGCCTTCATACGGGTATACGAGCGCGGTGTAGGCCGGATTGACCGGGTGCGCAAACTCCCCGCCGGGGGCCAGCTCCACGTCGAGATAGAGCGGGTCCGTGCTTACGTCCTTCTTCGCACCATTGATCGGTCCGTGCGTCGCCTGCTTGCCGGTACCAAGACTTCCCGCGACCACTTTGACTTTGGCGCCACCTGGCATGATGACCAGCGGTATTTCGGCCGGGGGGATGTCGCGATACGCCGCAGGTTTCATCTTCTCGCGCGCGGGAAGATTGAGCCACAACTGAAAGCCGCGCATGCGGCCTTGCTGCTGCTGCGGCATCTCGGAATGAATGA